>Ga0306920_100003334_pt1 | contig 20346 bp, 15 predicted proteins | sample flu12Cox44000170_FD_204666 | JGI IMG/M metagenome (GOLD analysis project Ga0306920, IMG submission 204666) | Lab enrichment of tropical soil microbial communities from Luquillo Experimental Forest, Puerto Rico - flux4day.12C.oxic.44.000.170 (v2)... | ecosystem: Environmental > Terrestrial >... | reverse complement strand
ACTTCGTGCGCTTCGCCTCGGACAACCAGGGCCAGAGCTACTACGAGATCAAGCGCCGCGTGTCGCAGAACACGGCGAACGATGGGATCGCCTGGGAAGAGGTGGCCGCGGAGATGGCGAAGCTGTCGCAGGCGAAGCTCGATCCCGGCTTTCCGCAGCTGGACCCGATCCTCTACCACACCGCGCTCGACAACGGGGACTCCCTCATCCTGAAGGGTCGTCCCAGCTTCACGCGGCTCCTGCGCATCTCCATCGGCGTCGTGAACCACAGCACCACGCGGAAATACACGGGACAGCTGTGGTTCGACGAGCTGCGCGCCACGGACGTCGCGCGAGACGTTGGCGTCGCGGACCGCGTGTACGTCAACGGCCGCGTCGCGAACCTGTTCGACTACAACGTCGCCTGGAACTCGCGCGACGCCAACTTCCTCTCGGTGGGCGACTCGCGTGGCAGCGGCAGCAAGGTCACGTCGCTCACGGTGGCCACCCACTTCTCGCCAGAGCGCTTCTTCGAGGGCACGGGTATCCAGCTGCCGATCAGCTACACGCAGAACGAGAACGTCTCCCAGCCGCGGTTCAGCGCGGGCGACGACATCGTGCGCACCGGCCAGCTCTCGAACGCGAGCGAGACACGCAACATCGCGCGCACGCTGTCGGCGAACTATTCGCGCGTGTGGAGCGACCGCTCGAATCCGTTCCTGCGCTACACGCTGGGCGGCATCACCGCGAACATCAACCGCACCACCACCGAGGGCCACGCGCCCACCGGCTTCGGCACGTCGTTCAGCACCGGCACGAGCACGTCGGCCGCCGTGAGCTACCAGGTCGCGCTGCGCCCGCTCGCGTCGATCCCGATGCCGCTCACCCGTGCGCGCCTCTTCCTGCTGCCCGAGCGCTTCTACTGGAACTACGGCGTCAGCCAGACGGAGGCGAGCTCGTACACGCGGCTGGCGGTGAACGACAGCATCGTGCCCTCGGTCAACCAGCAGGGCCGGGCGGCAGGCGTGAACTTCGGCGCCGACGCCCGGCCCGTGGACCTGCTCACGTACCACGTCGAGGGCCAGCGCAATCTCGCGCTCAGCGGCGTTCATCTGGAGAAGCTCGGCTTCATCAACTTCGGCCGCCTCACGGGGTGGCGGCAGTCGTTCGGCTCCCATGTCGCGGTGGGCCCGTCATGGTTCAAGCCGTCGTTCGGATGGAGCTCGAACTACAACCAGACGAACGACATCCAGTCGGCCGACCTGGGGAACCGGCTGATCGGGAACGGCACCGACCTCACGGTGAACCTCGACATGCCGTTCGACCGGCTGGCCGGGGTCGGCTCGACCTCCCCGGCGCGGCCTCCGACGCCGGGGGACACGACGCAGAAGAAGTCAAAGCCTCCGCGCCGCCTGTTCCGGCCGCTGCGCAACCTGCTGTCGCGGCTCGGGCCCATCTCCACCGACGGCCGCATCGGGCGCACCTCGAGCTACTCGAGCGTCTCCGGCACGGCGAGCCCGCTCTACCTGGTCGGGCTCGCCGAGAACCCCGGGTTCGACCAAGGCCGGGTGTTCGCTCAGCCCGGCAACGTCTCGGCCTCCGGCATCGACTGGCGCGGCAACGCCCACACGACGATCCCGCTCGCGTTCGGGGCGTCGCTGCTGGCCCGCGCCTCGGCCGGCGATCGCACCAGCAACCTGAACGGGGTCAAGACCCGGAGCCGCGATTGGCGCTTCCCCGACATCGAGGTCCAGTATGGGAACCTGGCGAGCCTGCTCGGGCTCACCAAGATCCTCGACAGTCCGCAGCTGCGCTCGGCCTACGCGCGCAACAACTCGGTCGACTACCAGAACTCGCGCACCGTGATCAGCGGCACCTCGCACAGCGACGACTTCCGGCCGCTGTTCTCGATCCGCGGGCGCCTGCGCAACGGCACGGACGCCGACTTCCGGCTCGAGCGCCGCTCGTCGGTGCAGGAGTCGTTCCAGCTCGGGAGCTCGCAGGCGGTGGACCAGACGACCGACATCAACCTCAGCCTCACCCGCTCGTACTCGCAGGGCCAGAAGGTGAACATCCTCGGCAAGACGACGACGGTGAAGACCAACGTGAGCCTGTCGCTCACGACCGTGTACTCGCGACAGAAAGGCGGCGTGAAGGTGCTGGGCTTCAGCGAGCTCGCGAACCCGGTCGACCGCACCCAACTCTCCGTGAACGGCACCGGCTCCTACGGCTTCAGCTCGAATGTGACCGGCGACCTGTCGCTGGGCTTCAGCCACTTCCGCGAGACGAGCGGCATCATCCGCCGCAGCATCCGCGTGGAGATGCGCGGACAGTTCCGCTTCTAGATGCGCGGGGCCGCGTGGCTGCTCCCGGCGCTGCTGCTGCCTCCGCTGGTGCTCGCCGCCTCGTGCAGCGATGCCGCCGGCCCGGACGGCGCGCGCGCGCTCGAGCGCGTCAAGCACCAGGTGCAGGCGGGCTCGCGCGTCTCGGGCACGCCCGGGAACGCCGCCGTGCGCGACTGGATCGCCGGCGAGCTCACACGCCTGGGTGGGCGCGTCGAGCGACAGGCGTTCGCCGACACGGTGGCGGGCACCCCGTGGCCGCTCACGAACGTGATCGGCCACTTCGGCCCCGCGACCGGCCGGCGGATCGCGCTGCTCGCGCACTACGACACGCGGCCGTGGTGCGACGAGGACCCCGATCCCGCGAAGCAGCGCCAGTACTGTCCCGGCGCCAATGACGCGGGCTCGGGCGTGGCGGTGCTGCTGGAGATCGCCGAGCTGATGCACGCGCGCGCGCCGGCCGTGGGCGTGGACCTGGTGTTCGTGGACGGCGAGGACTTCGGCCGCCCGGCGGCGGCGGACGAGTACGGCCGCGGCAGCCTCGGCTACGCAAGACGGCTGCCGCCGCACGGCGATCCGTCGCGGCCGGTCGCGGCGTTCCTGTTCGACATGGTGGGGGACAAGGATCTCGAGATCTGGGACGAGGCCAACTCCGCGCAGCGGGCGACGAACCTCGTGGAGCTGGTGCACGAGGCGTCGGCCGCGACCGGCGCGAAGCACTTCAAGCGCGGCGTGCGGTACTCGCTGATCGACGACCACGTGCCGCTGCTCGACGCTGGGCTGCCGGCGGTCGATATCATCGACTTCGACTACCCGGCCTGGCACACGTCGCGCGATCTCCCGGACCAGGTCTCGGCCGAGAGCCTCGCCGAGGTCTCGCGCGTCGCATCGTGGATCGTGTACAAGAGCGCGCTCGCGAGGCCGTAACGGCGGGTTCCAAACTGGCTCGTCCGGAGTTGCAGGCCGGGCTACGCGCGCATCGTTCGACTCAGCCGGCCGGTCCCTGGTGGGGATCCGTTCGAGGACGGCCTCAGACGTCACGAATCGCAACCCACTGCACGCACCCACTACGCGTACCCACTGCGCAACCCCCTTCACCACCAATGGGCGGCGGCGGTTGGCGGGGGCGCTGTAACGCCAACTCGTTACGGTGTATGCTGCAGGGCTTGCCGGAGCGGGGCGGTTGGAGTACCTTGCGGGCAGGAGTGGGGCAGGTGCGACCACTCCGTTTTTTGTCTGCGCGGGAGCCAAAGTGGAAGTCCGGGAAGAAGTTCGCCAGCTCGCCGAACCCCTTGCGGAGGAGCATGGCTACGAGCTGGTGGACATCGAACAGGCGTCGCTCGGTCACCATCGGGTGATCCGGGTCTTTCTCGACAAGCCGGGCGGTGTCACCGTGGACGATTGCGCGAGGTTCAGCAGGCGCCTCGCGGACGCCATGGACATGAACCAGATCGTTCCGGGCCGCTATCACCTCGAGGTGAGCTCGCCCGGGCTCGAGCGTCCCATCCGGACGCTGGAGCACGTACGGCGTTTCGCAGGACAGAGGATCCAGCTCCAGACGCACGATGCGCGGGACGGCCGGCGCCGCTGGGAAGGCGTGCTGCTCGGCCCCGACGGCGGGCGTGCCGGGGTGCGCACCGACGAAGGTGACGAGCAGTGGTTCGAGTGGGCCGAGGTGAGATCGGCCCGCCTGGTGGTCGATCCGTGGGCGGGGCTGCGCCAGCCGAAGGCGCGACCGCACGGGAAGGCCGCCCGGAGCGGCGAAGGTCGGGGAGCGGAAGGCCGAGGGGCGGAACGGTAGGGGGTGTGACGATGAGCAACGAGATCCTGGACGCGCTGAGCCAGATCACCCGCGAGAAGAGCGTCGACCGGCAGATGCTGGTCGAGACGCTCGAGGCCGGGCTGGCGAGCGCCGTGCGCAAGAAGCACGGCGCCACGGCCGACGTCGAGGTCCGTTTCAACGACAAGACGGGCACGCTCGAGTGCGCGCTGCGGTACAGCGTGGTCGAGACCGTCGAGGACCCCGCGTTCCAGTGGACCGTGGAGCGCGCGCGCGCCCACAAGCCCGACGCCCAGGTCGGCGACGTCATCCGCATCCCGCTCGGCATCGCCGAGTTCGGCCGCAACGCCATCCAGACCGCGAAGCAGGTGCTCATCCAGCGCGTCCGCGAAGCGGAACGGGACAAGGTCTTCAAGGAGTACTCCGACAAGACCGGCTCGCTCGTCCGCGGGGTCGTGCAGCAGGTGGACCGCGGCAACGTCATCGTGAAGCTCGATTTCTCGGAGGGGCTGCTGCCCGCGCGCGAGCAGATCCCGCGCAGCTACCACCGGCAGAACGACTACGTGCGCGCCGTCGTGCTGAACGTGGACCGGAGCGCCAAGGGCCCGCAGGTCATCCTTTCGCGCACGCATCCCGACTTCCTGCGCCGGCTGTTCGAGAGCGAGGTGCCGGAGATCGCGGAGGGTATCGTCGAGGTGAAGGCCGTGGCCCGGGAGGCCGGCGCGCGCTCGAAGATCTCCGTGTTTTCGACCGATCCGCGCGTGGACGCGGTGGGCTCGTGCGTGGGGCTGAAGGGCTCCCGCGTGCAGAGCATCGTCCGCGAGCTGGGCGGCGAGCGCATCGACATCGTGCCGTGGTCCGCGGACCCCGCCGTGTTCGTGTCGCGCGCGCTGGCGCCGGCGCGGGTGGGCGACGTGCGCGTGAACGAGGCGGAGAAGCGCATGCTCGTCGTGGTGGCCGACGACCAGCTCTCGCTCGCGATCGGCAAGGGCGGGCAGAACGCGCGGCTCGCCGCGCGGCTCACGGGCTGGAAGATCGACCTCGTGTCCAAGACGGACGAGAAGAAGCGCCAGGAGGTCGAGCGCGCGAGCCGCGTCGAGGTCGAGCAGCTGGGCCTCGGCGAGGCCACGACCGAGAAGCTCATCAGCGCTGGCATCGAGACGGTGCAGGAGCTGGTCGCGACGCCGCTCGAGAAGCTGGTAGAGATCCCAGGGATCGGCGAGAAGACGGCCGAGAAGGTGCTCGCCACGGCGCAGGAGTACGTCGCGGCGCACCCCGCGGAGCCGGCGAAGCTCGAGGCTGGCGAGATGGCGTTCACACCGGAGATGGAGGCCGATGCCGGCGCGTCCGCGCCCGAGGCCGGCACACCCGCGGCCGACGCCCCATCCGAGGGGGCGCCCGGCACCACGGAAGGAGAGCCGAATGCCTAGCCCGCCAGCGGGGAAGAAGCAGCGCATCTACGAGGTGGCAAAAGAGCTCGGCATGTCGAGCGAGGTGATCCAGCAGATCGCCAAGAAGCTCGGCGTCGAGGTGAAGAACCACATGAGCACGCTCGGCCCCGACATCGTCGAGAAGGTGCGGGCGGAGCTGGGTAAGGAGAAGGCGGCGGCGCGCGAGGTGGTCGTGCGCCAGCAGGAGCAGGAGGCGCAGCGCGCGCGCGAGGAGCGCCAGCGCGCGCAGGCCGCGGCCGCGCAGCAGGCTGCCGCTGCGCAGGCGGCGCAGGCCGCACAGCAGCAGGCGCGCATGACGCGCGACGCCTCCGTGCCGCCCACCGCGGGCGCCGCGGTGGTGTTCCGCCCCGCAAATCCGACGATTCCCGGCCGTGCGCCTGCGCCTCCGAGCCCGCCACGCCAGGGACCGCCAGGCGGCCCGCGACCCGGCGGCGCTCCCGGCTCGCGGCCCGGCATGGGCGGCGGGCGTCCGGGTGGGGCACCCGGCGGAGCCGGGTCCGGCGGCCGACCCTCGAGCGGCGGTTTCGGTGGTCCTCCCAGCGGGCGGCCTTCGGGCGGCGGGTTCGGCGGTCCTCCCGGCGGACGGCCTTCGGGCGGCGGCTTCAGCGGTCCTCCCGGTGGACGGCCCACGCACGGTGGCTTCGGCGCGCCCGGCGGCGGCCCGCGGCCCTCGTTCGGAGGCCCTTCCGCGGGCCCCGGCCGCGGCCGTCGCGACCGCAAGAAGAAGAAGCAGGTGGACGAGAAGCTCGCGGCCGAGAGCGTCCGCAAGACGCTCGCGAGTCTCGACGTCACGCAGGCGCGGCGCAAGCACCACCGCGAGAAGGACGAGACCGGGGCGCCGATCGAGGCCGCGAAGCTCCTCAAGACGCCGGAGTTCATCACCGTCTCCGAGCTCGCGAACATGATGGAGGTGCGCCCGCAGGAGGTGATCACCGCCTGCATGCGCATGGGCCTCATGGCCACGATCAACAAGCGGCTCGACAAGGATTCGATCGCCGCGGTGGCCGACGAGTTCGGGTTCGAGGTGGAGTTCGTCTCCGAGTTCGAGGAGGAGGCGGCCGAAGCGGCCGAGGTCGTGCCGGCGGAGAGGCTCCGCCCGCGCGCGCCGGTCGTCACCGTGATGGGCCACGTCGACCACGGCAAGACGTCGCTGCTCGACTACGTTCGCCGCACGAACGTGGTGGCCGGCGAGTCCGGCGGCATCACCCAGCACATCGGCGCGTACGAGGTCACGCTGGCCTCGGGCCAGCACATCACGTTCCTCGACACGCCCGGCCACGAGGCGTTCACCGCCATGCGCGCGCGCGGCGCGCAGGTCACCGACATCGTCGTGCTCGTGGTGGCCGCGGACGACCGCGTCATGCCGCAGACGATCGAGGCCATCGACCACGCCAAGGCGGCGAACGTGCCGATCGTCGTCGCCATCAACAAGGTCGACCTCCCGACCGCCGACCCGAACCGCATCAAGACCGAGCTCGCCGGCCACGGCGTCGTCGTGGAGCAGTTCGGCGGCAAGTACGTGTCGGTGGAGATCTCGGCGAAGAAGGGCACGAACATCGACAAGCTGCTGGAGATGATCCTGCTCACGTCGGAGCTGCTCGAGCTCAAGGCCGACCCCGACCGCCGCGCGAAGGGCGTGGTGCTGGAGGCGCGCGTCGAACAGGGCCGTGGTGTCGTGGCCTCGGTGCTCGTCCAGTCCGGAACGCTCAGGGTCGGCGAGCCGTTCGTGGCCGGGCAGGTGTACGGGCGCGTCCGCGCGATGTACGACGAGCGCGGCCGCACGGTGAAGGGGGCGCCGCCCTCGACGCCGGTCGAGGTCGTGGGCTGGAGCGGCACGCCGAGCGCCGGAGACCTGTTCGTCAGTCCGGAAGAGGAGCGCGAAGCGCGCGAGGTGGCGAGCAAGCGCGCGGCGATGCACCGCGAGCACGAGTTCCGCTCCGCCACGAAGATCTCGCTCACGACGTTCCACGACCGCCTCGGCGAAGGCGGTCCGAACGAGCTCAAGGTGATCATCAAGGGCGACGTGGACGGCTCGGTGGAAGCGCTCAGCGAGTCGCTGCAGAAGCTCTCGACCAGCGAGGTGGCGGTGCGCGTCATCCGCTCGGCCGTGGGCCAGATCGCGGAGTCCGACGTGCTGCTCGCCGCGGCCTCGGACGCGATCATCGTCGGCTTCCACGTGCGGCCGGACGCGCGCGCGCGCGAGCTTGCCGAGCGCGAGAAGGTCGAGATCCGGCTCTACGACATCATCTACAAGGCTCAGGAAGACGTGAAGCTCGCGCTCGAGGGCATGCTCAAGCCCGAGCTCAAGGAGGTCGTGCTCGGCACCGCCGAGATCCGCCAGGTGTTCCGGCTCTCGAAGGGCGTGGTCGTGGCCGGCTGCATGGTCTCGACCGGCAAGATCGCGCGATCCGAGAAGATCCGGCTCGTGCGCGGCGACGAGACGCTGTGGACCGGGCGGGTCGCGGCACTCAAGCGCTTCAAGGACGACGTGCGCGAGGTCGAGAAGGGCTTCGAGTGCGGCATCACGCTGGATGGCTACAGCGAGCTCCAGGAAGGCGACCGGCTCGAGTCGTTCAAGATCGAGGAGCTGGCGCGCACGCTCTGACCGGGGGCCGTCCCATGGTCGTCGGCATCGTCCGCTTCGAGGTGCACCTTCCAGCGGCGCAGTCGCTCAAGGACAAGCGCCAGGTCGTGCGCTCGATGAAGGAGCGCCTGCGCGAGCGCGTGCACGCCTCGGTCGCGGAGGTGGAGTACCAGGATCTGTGGCAGCGCGCGGCGATCGGGTTCGCGATCGTGGCCTCGGACGGCGGCCACGTGCGCGAACTGCTGCAGAGCGCGCGGAACATCGTGGAGAGCTACGTGCAGGCCCAGCTGCTCGACTGGCAGGAGACACTGCAGTGAGAATCCGTCCCGAGAAGGTCGCCCACCTGATGCGGCGCGAGGTCGCCGAGATCCTGCAGCAGAAGCTGCGCGACCCGCGCGTGTCGGCGATGGTCAGCGTCACCGACGTGGAGGTGACGCACGACCTCTCGTTCGCGCGCGTGTTCGTGAGCATCATGGGCAGCCCCGAGGAGCGCGGGGCGACGATGCAGGCGCTCGGGCACGCGGCCGGATTCGTGCGCCACGAGCTCGGGCCCCGGCTGGGCCTGCGCGAGGTGCCCGAGGTGCGCTTCGTGCACGACGATTCGCTGGAGCGCGGCGCGCGCGTCGAGGACCTGCTGAAGCGCCTGCACGACGGCCGGCCGGTGGAGGACGAGGAGCCCGAATGAGCGCCGTGCGCCCGGCCGGGGGAGCACCCGCGCCGGAGGGCGCGGGCGACTCCCGGGCATGGTCGGGCCTGCTCGCAATCGACAAGCCCACGGGGATGACGTCGCACGACGTGGTGGCGCGCGCGCGCCGGCGGCTCGGCATGCGGGCCGTGGGCCACTTGGGCACGCTCGACCCCAACGCCTCCGGGCTGCTCGTGCTGGTGCTGGGCGCCGCCACCCGCTGCGCGCTGGTGTGGCAGGGCGGGCGGAAGACCTACTTCGGGACCGCGCGCTTCGGCGTCGTCACCGACACGCAGGACACGGAGGGCCGCGTGCTGGCGCGCTCGGACACCCGCCCCAGCGAGGCCCAGGTCCGCGCCGCCGCCGAGTCGATGCTGGGCGACTTGGAGCAGGTGCCGCCGATGGTGTCGGCGATCAAGCACGAAGGCGAGCGGCTGCACGCGCTCGCGCGCCGCGGCGTCACCGTGGAGCGCGCCCCGCGGCGCGTGCGCGTCGACGCCTGGCGGTGGCTCGCGTTCACGGCCGACGAGGCCACGTTCGAGGTGGACTGCTCGGGCGGCACGTACGTGCGCACGCTGGTCCACGACCTGGGCCAGGCGCTCGGCTGCGGCGCCGCGCTCGCCGCGCTGCGGCGCACGCGCAGCGAGCCGTTCACGCTGCTCCAGGCCTGCAGCCTCGCGGCGCTCGACGCGGCGGAGCCCGCACCGCTGCTCGCACAGCACGGCGTGCCGCTCGACCGGGCGCTCGCGGTGCTGCCCGAGCTGCTCCTCACCGACGCCGCGGCGACGGCGGTCGGGCACGGCCAGGCGCCGCGCGTCGAGCCGGGCACGGCGCCGATCGCGGCCGGGGCGCGCAGCGTCGTGTTCCGCGATGGCGAAGGCCGTGCGCTGGCGCTCGGCGAGCTGCGCCGCGAGGCCGACGGCGTGCGCGCGCGGCCGTCGGTCGTGTTCCCGTGGGCGGTGCGCGCGTGACGGGAGCCCTCGCCGTGGGTGTGTTCGATGGCCTGCATCTCGGGCACCGCGCGCTCTTGGAGCGCGCACTCGTACGCTCGAAGGGTGACGCCTGCGTTGCCGTGAGCTTCGAGCCGCACCCGGACGTGGTGCTGTCGCGCGAGTTCAGGCCCATGGCGCCGCTCACGCCGCTGCCCGAGAAGCGCGCGCTGCTGGCGCGCATGGGGGTCCAGCTCCACGTCATCGCGTTCACGCGCGAGCTCGCGGCCCTCGAGCCCGGTGCGTTCGTCTCGCAGTACCTGGTGACGCCGTTCTCGCCCCGGTGGCTCGTGGTCGGCGAGGACTTCGCGCTCGGCAGGGGCCGCGCCGGGACGGTCGCGAAGCTGCGCGAGGTGGGAACCGCGCAGGGCTTCGAGGTGGAGGCCGTGCCGCTCGAGCGCATCGACGGCGAGCCGGTGACGAGCACGCGCATCCGCGAGCTGCTGGCTCAAGGGCGCGTCGCTGATGCGGCGCGGCTGCTCGGGCGACTCTACGGCTTCACCGCGCTCGTCGTGGGCGGCGACCAGGTCGGCCGCACGCTCGGCTTCCCGACCGCGAACCTGCGGCTACACGACGAGCAGCAGGTCCCCGCGCACGGCATCTACGCGGTGTGGACGCGGATCGCCGGCGAGGGCGCGTGGCGCATGGGGGCGATGAGCGTCGGCACGCGGCCCACGTTCGGCGGCGGCCTGCGCACGCTCGAGGTGTACGTGCTCGACTTCGACGGCGACCTCTACGGCCGCGACCTCGAGGTGGCGTTCGCCGCCTGGCTGCGCCCCGAGCAGGCCTTCCCCGACGCCGGGTCGCTCGTGCGGGCGATGCAGGCCGACGTGGCCGCTGCGCGCGAGCGGCTGGCCGCGGGCGCGCCGCCGGGCCGCTGAGCCCGCCCGAGCCCGCAATCCGAGGCGGACCAAGCCATTGCGGCCCGCAAATATAGACATTCTCGCCACTGGCCGCCGGCGGGCAGGGCTGCTATATTCCCCCGTCGCCCCGGACCCCTAGGGTTCCCGCAGCACGCGCTTCCCGACGAGACCTGACACTCGCGGGCAGGGCCGGGCACTCACCCCGTTCAGGAGCCAGTCCCTTGACGCTGACCAAGGAACAAAAACTGGGCATCATCGAGAAGTTCAAGACGCACGAGGGCGATTCGGGTTCACCGGAGGTTCAGATCGCCCTGCTGACGGAAAAGATCAACTACCTCACCGAGCACTTCAAGGTCCACAAGCGCGACCACGCGTCGCGTCGCGGCCTGCTCCGAATGGTCGGACAGCGCCGCAGGTTGCTGGACTACCTCAAGGCCACCAAGGTCGAGCGCTATCGAAAGGTAGTGAAGGACCTGGGACTTCGCCGCTAGGAGATCCTCGCGGCACGAGACGCCGCCCGCGTTGGGCGGCGTTCTCATAAGGACGGGGAGGGCCCCCGTCCGACCCGTCGCGCGCCGCACGCACGAACGGGTGGACAGCGGCCGGGAAGGCCCCGGCTGCATGCGAGAAGACAGGATGTGGAATGTCTGAACACAAGGTAGCGATCGACCTCGGAGGCAAGGAACTCACGATCACCACGGGCAAGTGGGCCAAGCTGGCAGGCGGCTCGGCGGTGGTACAGCTGGGCGGCACGGTGGTGCTGGTGGCGGCGAGCGCCGCCAAGTCCGCGAAGCCGGGGCTGGATTTCGTGCCCCTCACGTGCGACTACCGCGAGCGCACGTACGCCGCGGGCAAGATCCCCGGCGGCTTCTTCAAGCGCGAGGGGCGTCCCACCGAGAAGGAAACGCTGTCGAGCCGGCAGATGGACCGTCCCATCCGACCGCTCATGCACAAGCAGTGGACGTACGAGACGCAGGTCATGGCGACCGTGGTGTCGTCGGACCAGGAGCACGACGCCGACGTGCTGGCGCTGATCGGCGGGTCCGCGTCGCTGGTGCTCTCCGACATCCCGTTCCCCGAGCCCGTCGCCGGCGTGCGCGTGGGCCGCGTGGACGGCCGCTTCATCGCCATGCCGACGTTCGCGCAGCTCGACGAGTCCGACATGGACGTGGTCGTGGCCGGCACCGCGAACGACATCATCATGGTCGAGGGCGGTAGCCGCGAGGTGAGCGAGGCGGACATGATCGGCGCGCTCGACTTCGCGATGCAGAACATCCGCCGCCTCGTCGAGGCGCAGAACGAGCTCGTACACGTCGCGGGCAAGTCGAAGCGCGCGCCGGTCGAGAAGGTGGACGTGAGCGAGCTCGAGACGGAGCTGCGCGGGCGTTACACCTCGAAGCTGCGCGAGGCGATCCGCATTCCCGGCAAGGAAGCGCGCCAGGAGGAGATCGACCTCACGGTGCGGGCGGCCGAGGGCGAGCTCGCCGAGAAGTACGGCGAGAAGGCCGCGTACATCGGCCGCATCCTGCACGACGTCGAGCGCGACGAGCTGCGGGAGATGATCCTGCGGGACGGCATCCGCGCCGACGGCCGCCGACCCGACCAGATCCGGCCGATCTCGATCGAGGTCGGCGTGCTGCCGCGCACGCACGGCTCCTGCCTGTTCACGCGCGGCGAGACGCAGGCGCTCGTCGTCACGACGCTGGGCACCAAGGCCGACGAGCAGCGCGTCGAGGAGCTCGAGGGCCAGTCCTGGAAGTCGTACATGCTCCACTACAACTTCCCGCCGTTCTCGGTCGGCGAGACGCGGCCCATCCGCGGCCCGGGCCGGCGCGAGATCGGCCACGGCGCGCTCGCGGAGCGTGCGGTGGAGCCTGTGATCCCCGCCGACACGAGCTTCCCGTACACGATCCGCATCGTCTCCGACATCCTCGAGTCGAACGGCTCGTCGTCGATGGCGTCCGTGTGCGGCGCGTCGATGGCCCTGATGGACGCGGGCGTGCCGGTGAAGGCGCCGGTGGCCGGCGTCGCGATGGGGCTCATCAAGGAGGGCGACCGTGTCGCCGTGCTCACCGACATCCTCGGCGTCGAGGATCACCTCGGCGACATGGACTTCAAGGTGACGGGCAGCTCCGACGGCATCACCGCGTTCCAGATGGACACCAAGATCGGTGGCATCTCGTTCGAGATCATGAAGCACGCGCTCGAGCAGGCGCGCGTCGGCCGGCTGTTCATCCTCGGCAAGATGAAGGACTGCCTGGCGTCGCCGCGCGCCGAGATGTCGCCGTTCGCGCCGCGCATCACCATCCTGCACATCCACCCCGACAAGATCCGCGAGGTCATCGGGCCAGGCGGCAAGGTGATCAAGAAGATCACCGAGGAGACCGGCTGCCAGATCGACATCGAGGACTCCGGCGAGGTGCGCATCGCGGCCGTGAACATGGAAGGCAGCAAGCGCGCCGAGGAGATCATCCGCAACATCACCGAGGATCCCGAGGTCGGCCGCGTGTACCAGGGCAAGGTGCGCAGCATCGTGAACTTCGGCGCGTTCGTGGAGATCGTGCCCGGACGCGACGGGCTGCTGCACGTGTCGGAGATCGACTGGGGTCGCACCGAGAAAGTGGAGGACGTGCTGAACGTCGGTGACCTGGTCATGGTGAAAGTCGTGGACGTGGACCGGGACGGCAAGATCCGCCTGTCGCGCCGCGCCCTCATCCCGCAGCCGGAAGGCTACGTGGGTGCGGGGGTGGGCGGGGGCGGGGGCGGCCGCCGGGATCGCGACCGCGATCGCGACCGCGACCGGGGCCCCCGGCGCCGATAAGGCCGGATTCCGTGTCCAACGGCGGGCCGCCCCCGGGCTGCCCGCCGTTGGCGCATCCGGCGCTCACCTGTAGGCTTGAACCGGCTGACCGGCCCGCGCCCCACGTCGCGCGGCCCCGCGCCACCCCGCTCCAGGACCCAACGCATGCCTCGTGATCACGCCCTCCCCGGCCAGGAGCTGGAAACGCCCGTGAGTCCCTCGAGTCCCATGAGCGCCGACGTGATGAAGACCGTGCTCCCGAACGGCCTCACCGTGATCAGCCAGGCGCTGCCGGACCGCCGGACGCTGTCGCTGGGCGCCTGGCTCCGCACCGGCTCCCGTGACGAGCCGCGCGAGCGGCTGGGGATCACGCACTTCATCGAGCACATGATGTTCAAGGGCACGGCCACGCGGGACGCCCGCGCGATCGCGGCGAGCCTCGAGTCCCTCGGCGGCCACCTCGACGCGTTCACGTCCCGCGAGCAGGTCTGCTACACGGCGCGCGTGCTCTCCGAGCACCTGACCCAGGCGGTCGAGGTGGTCTCCGACATCGTCTGCCGGTCGCGCTTCGACGACGTGGAGATCGAGCGCGAGAAGGGGGTCATCCGCGAGGAGATCCTCTCCTACGAGGACAACCCCGAGGCGAAGGTGTCGGACCAGCTCTCGGAGCAGCTCTGGGGCGACCACGCGCTCGGCCGGCCGATCCTCGGCACGGTGGAGACCGTGAGTGCGCTCACCCGCGATCGGCTGGTGGACGAGGTCGCCCGCCGGTTCCGCGCCGAGGACATCGTGGTCGTGGCCGTGGGCGGCCTTGACCACGCCCAGCTCGTGGACGAGGTCGCGCGCGGATTCACCCTGCCCGCGGGCTCGCCCCCGCCGCGGGACCGATCGCCGGAGCCGCACCGGCCGAGCGTGCGGCACGAGCCCGTCGACCTGCAGCAGGTCTACCTGTCGCTGGGCGCGCGCGGGCTGCCGTCCGCCGCACCCGAGCGCCATGCGCTGCGCGTGGCCGAGACGCTGCTCGGCGGCGGCATGAGCTCGCGGCTCTTCCAGCGCATCCGCGAGGACGCCGGCCTCGCCTACTTCGTCTCCACGTCGCTCGACTTCCTGCGCGACGGCGGCGCGATCGGCATCGACCTCGGCGTCTCGCCCGACAAGACGCGCGAGGCGCTGCGGCTGCTGCGCGAAGAGCTGGACCGCGTGCTCGAGGAGGGGCCGAGCGCGGAGGAGGTCGAGGCGGCGAAGATGCAGATCAAGGGCTCGGTGCTGATGGGGCAGGAGAGCGTCTCGAGCCGCATGTACCACGTCGCCCGCCAGGAGCTGCAGCTCGGCCTGCAGATCCCGACCGAGCAGCAGCTCGAGCAGCTCATGGCGATCGGCCGCGAAGAGGTGGCCGAGTCGCTGCGCCGGCTCGTGCGCCCGGAGCGCTTCTCGCTCGCGGTGCGCGGCCCCGCCGAAGGCGACCCGATCGGGCCGGGAGACTGGCCATCGAGGAACGGCGCGGAGTGATCTGGCTGTTCGCGACGCCGCGGCGGCTCGTGGAGCTGAAACCGCTGGATTCCTGAGCGGTGGCCCGCGGGGCGCCGCCCCGCCTCACCAGGCGAAGCCGGCTCGCGTCATGCGCTCGGCGGCCTCGCGGCAGCGCGCCTCGTCCACGCACAGCGCGATCCGGACGTAGCCCTCGCCCGCGGCGCCGAAGCCGGAGCCGGGTGCGACCACGATGCCGGTCGACTCCAGCAGCTCGTTCGTGAACTGGAGCGAGTTCGAGAACCTGCGCGGGATCGGCAGCCACAGGTACAACGTGGCGCGCGAGAGCTCCACCGGGTAGCCGAGAGGCGCCAGGCTCGCCAGGAACGCCTCTCCGCGCCGGCGGTAGAGCCTCGCCGCGTCGGCGCAGTAGTCCTGCGGGCCGGAGAGCACGGCGATGCCCGCGCGCTGGATGGCCATGAACACGCCGAAGTCCATGTTCGACTTGATGCGCGTCAGGTTGGCGACGATGTCGGCGTTGCCGGCGGCGAAGCCGAGCCGCCAGCCCTGCATGGAGTAGCTCTTCGAGAACGAGTGGAACTCGAGCGTGCGCTCGCGGTCGCGGTCGTGCTGCAGGAACGAGCGCGCGCGGTAGGCGGGATCGAGCGACAGGTCGCAGTAGGCGATGTCGCTCACCACGAACAGGTCGTACCGGCGCGCGAAGGCGAGGATCTCGTCGTAGAGCTCGGCCGTCTCGGTGCCGCCGGTGGGGTTGTTCGGGTAGTTGACGAAGATCACTTTTGCATGTGCTGCGTCCGCGGCGGAGATCGCTGCCAGATCGGGTCTGAACTGGCGGTCGGCCTTGAGCGGCACCTCGACCACGCGCACCTGCGCCAGCGCCGCCACGCCCAGGTAGGCCGGGTAGCACGGCGAGCACAGCAGGATGGTGTCGCCCGGGTTCAGGTGGCCGAGAAAGAACTTGGCGATGCCTTCCTTGGAACCGACCAGTGCGAGGGCCTCGCGGGCGGGATCCACCTCGACGCCGAAGCGTCGGGCGTACCAGGCCGATACCGCTCCGCGGAACTCCGGCAGCCCGTTGAACGACGGGTAGCGGTGGTTCTGCACCCTGGGATCCAGGATCGCCGCCTGCAGCGTGTCGAGCGCCACCTGCGGCGGCCGGATGTCGGGGTTCCCCACGCCGAAGTCGATCACGTCGACCCCCTGGCGGACCTTCTCGTCGCGGCTCTGGAACAATCCGGCGAGTGAGTAAGGAGGCACGTTCTGGAGTCGCTCCGACGCCAGAAGACGAGGTTTGACAGGCGATTGGCTCGACGACATAGTCGCCCCCTGAATGGCCGCGACCCTCACGGCACTGGACTTGCGTTAATACTCGCGTGCGTGAAGAACCGCACCGGACATGCCGGACATACTAGAGGGCTGCGCGGCCATGGGCCAGTCTTGAGGCGCGCCGCGCGCATTCTCGTCGCGCCCGCGCTGCTCGCCGTCGCGCTCGGCTGGCCTGCCTCCGGCCGCGGCGACGAGCCGGAGCTGCCGGACAGCACCGACTTCTCGGCGTCCAAGGTCGTGCTAGACACGCTGCCAGCCGTCGCCCAGCCGTTCAAGGCCGGCGAGTCGCTGCGCTTCGCCGTCCAGTACGGGTTCATCCACGCCGGCTCGGCCTGGCTCGAGGTGCCCGAGGTGGAGGAGTGGAACGGCCACAGGGCGTGGCGACTCGTGGCCCGGGCCGAGTCCAACGGCTTCTTCGACAAGGTGTACAAGGTCCGCAACCGCATCGAGTCGCTGTGGGACTGCGACTCGCTCTTCAGCTGGCGTTACTTCGAGGACCGGCACGAGGGCCACTACACGGCCAACGACACCATGGTCTACGAGCCCGATTCGCTGCGCATGCGCTACAAGAACGGCCAGTCCTACCCGGTGCCGGGGCCGGTGCAGGACGCGCTGTCGTCGTTCTACCTCACCCGCTTCCAGGCACTGCCGATCGGCGGCCGCATCGGGTTCGACTACCATGCGAGCCGGAAGACCGCGCCGATGGAGGTCCGCGTGCTGGGGAGGGAGACGGTGAAGACGCCCGCCGGCAAGTTCCATTGCGTGGTCGTCGAGCCGCTCCTGAACGTCGGGGGCATATTCAAGAACAAGGGCCGGCTCGTGATCTGGCTCACCGACGACGACCGCCGCATCCCGGTGCTCATGAAGAGCAAGGTGATGATCGGCTCGGTGAAGGTGGTGCTGCAGCAAGTCAAGACCGGGACCTAGGCGAGCATGGGCCGCTATCGCGAGGCGGATCTCTCCAAACTCAAGCGTCTCTCCGCGGCGGACCGGCCGACGAAGGTGTCGGTGTCGGAGTTCGCACGCCCGCTCGAGCCCGCCGCGGCCGCGGCGCTGCTGCGCTCGCTACCGGACCAGCTCGCCGCGCGCACGCTGCGGGACGTGATCGCGCGCACGGCGGCGGCGCATCGCGCGGGCCGGCCGGTCGTGCTCATGCTGGGCGGGCACGTCATCAAGGTCGGCGTGTCGCCGTGCTTCATCGAGCTCCTCGAGCGCGGCGTCCTCACGCACGTCGCCATGAACGGAGCGGCGGCGATCCACGACGTGGAGATCGCGCGCATGGGGCGCACGTCGGAGGACGTGGAAGCGCACTTGCAGGCGGGATCGTTCGGCATGGTAGACGAGACCGGCTCGTTCATGAACGAGGTTGCGCGCGTCGCGACCCGCGCCGGCATGGGACTCGGGGAGGCGTGGGGCCGCGCGCTCGAGGAGGAGCGCTCCGCGCACCGCGACGCGAGCCTGCTCGCGCGCGCATGGCGCGGCGGCGTACCCGCCACGGTGCACGTGGCGCTCGGCACCGACACCATCCACTACGACCCCGGCTGCGACGGTGCCGCGCTGGGCGAGGCGAGCCTGCGCGACTTCCGCGTGCTTGCCGGAACGCTCGCCGGGGCTCGCGGGGCGGTGGTGCTGAACGTCGGGTCCGCGGTGCTCATGCCCGAGGTGTTCTTGAAGGCGCTCACCGTGGCGCGCAACCTCGGCGCCAGCCTCGCGGGCCTCACCACCGTCAACTTCGACCAGCTGCAGCACTACCGGCCCCGCGTCAACGTGGTCGAGCGGCCGACGCGCGCCGAGGGCGCCCGGGGCTATTCTCTGACCGGGCACCACGAGATCCTCTTGCCGCTTTTCTGCGCGGGCGTTCTCGCGAGCTTGGAATGAGTGCGAAATGCCCGGCGCCGAACGGGTTTGGGGGCTTCATGCGCCCGTTTTGATTGACTAAAGGGGACGCCGGACCCCATACTCGCAATCCCCTGGCCGCCTATTCCAACCCAGGTGGCCGACGATCGCTGGCGGAGGACCTTCCGAGACGCGCGTTGCTACTCCATCGTGGCATGACCTGCGCCCTGCAGGACATGTCAGCGAAGTGTGAGCCGGGTCAATCCCGGGGCTCGTCCGCGTCCGATCTGCCCGCGCGCCGTCCTCCCGACGTCGCATGATCGGTGTGCCTGCCCTGTGGGCGCCCCAACCGCTGGAGATCGAGTGATGCTGCGCCGGTGCTTCGTGCTCGTGGTCCTCTGCCTCATCACGCCTCTCGCAGCGCGAGCGAACACGACGTTGACCCCGAACGACTCGACCGCAATGGACTGGAGTCGTGTGCCGGAGTACCGGATCGTGCCCGGCGACCGGCTGCTGCTCGACTTCGGTCATCGTCAGGACACCGGCCTCGCGGAGCTGCGCGACGCGTGGGTGCGGCCCGACGGCCGCATCACCGTCTTCCCGGCGGGCGACGTCGTCGCCGCGGGGCTCACGCCGATGGAGCTCCAGCGCAACATCATCGCGCTCCTGTCGGCCGACCTGAAGCTGCCACGCGTGGTGGTTAGCGTGGTCGAGGCTGCGGGCAACGTCGTGCACGTGATGGGACGCGTCAAGAAGCCGGGCAGCTACCCGGCCGGCCCGTTCGTCACCGTGATGCAGGCCATCACCGCCGCCGGCGGGCTCGAGGACGATGCTGCGCGCAACAGCGTGCTGCTGTTCCACCGCGACGGCGCGCACACCGTGGAGGTGTCGCGAGTCCGCCTCGACCGCATCCAGCACGGCGACGACCTCGCCGACCAGGTGGTCGGCCGCTTCGATATCATCTTCGTCCCGCGCTCCACCATCGGCCGCATCGACGTATTCGCTCAACAGTTCATCTCACCGGTGGGCAGCGCGTTCTCCACGGCGCTCGTCGGCTGGGAGCTGTTCAACCTCGACCGCGTCTTTGTGACGCGCGTCGTCCGGGAATGAGTGCCGACGTGAACTCCACCCCTGAATCCTCCGCCCCCCGCCTCGCCCGTCAGGCCACCGCACGCGAATTCCTCGCGGTCGTCTTCCGCCGCAAGTGGATCATCCTCGGGTTGTTCCTGATCACCACCGCGACCGTCGCGACCGTGGCGATCACCACGCCCACGACCTACATCTCCTCCGGGCGCGTGCTCGTCAAGCGCGGCGAACGCTTCAGCCTGCTTCGCCCCGACCGGCAAGTGATCGGCGAGTGGGAACAGGACCTCGGCAGCGAGATGCAGGTGATGAAGAGCCAGGCCGTGGTCCGGCGAGCGCACGAGCTGGCGATCGAGCAGGCGAAGCACGAAAAGGTGCAGATGCAGTTCGATCCGAAGCAGATCGACCTCGAGGTCATGGGCAAGAGCAACGTGGTCGCCATGGGCTACACGGACCTCGACCCCTCCGTAGCCCAGATCGGCTGCAAGGCGCTCATGGACGCGTACGTCGAGTACCACCGGGACAAGTCCCTGACCGACAAGCCAAAGCGGTTCTTCGCAGAGGAGATCGCCGACCTCCAGTCGCAGATCGACAAGCTCATGGAGCAGCGCCGGCAGTACACGGAGGAGTCCGGCATGGCGGCGCCCCTCGTGCAGACGCAGAGCTGGCTGGCGCAATTGACGCAGCTCGAGAGCCGGCGCGGGGACCTGGCCGCCGACCTCGCCTCGGCGCAATCGGTCGAGGCGACGATGCGCAAGATGGCGAGCGACCCGGACATCGACCTGCCGACGTTCGACGGCGTGTCCGTGTTCACGAACGAGGGCGCGCTCACGCTGCTCAAGCAGCGCGTGCTGGACCAGCAGGCGAGGATCGCGACGCTCACCGAGACGCTGCGCGACGACGCGCAGGAGGTGGTCGCCGCGAAGCAGACGCTGGGGACGCTGCAGGGGCTGCTGCACAAGGAGGTCGACCAGCGCGTGAAGCTGGCCGCCGCGAGGGTCGAGGCGCTGCAGGCCAAGGTGAACGCGCTGGACGAGGAGATCGCGTCGATCCACCAGCAGCTCGACGCCGTGCCGCAGAGTATCAAGACCACCGACGCCCTGGACGCGCAGCTCGCCGGTCTGCGGGAGCGGCTCAAGG
>Ga0306920_100003333_pt1 | contig 20347 bp, 18 predicted proteins | sample flu12Cox44000170_FD_204666 | JGI IMG/M metagenome (GOLD analysis project Ga0306920, IMG submission 204666) | Lab enrichment of tropical soil microbial communities from Luquillo Experimental Forest, Puerto Rico - flux4day.12C.oxic.44.000.170 (v2)... | ecosystem: Environmental > Terrestrial >... | reverse complement strand
GAAGAATTCAAAGAACCGGCTGTTAAGGACAATGCCGGCCGGGTCGCAATGGCCCCATCCGACGGTGAACTGCCTTTTATAGACGAAAGTGCTCATGTCTCAGTCACGACCATGGTCACAGAGTCACGGCGGCACGGCGTGCTGCAGCCAGCGCCTCGCGCAGAGTTTCGCTCCGCAACACGTGCGCACGAATGACTTCGTGCATGGTGCGTTTAAGCTCGGCCTCGCTGTGCTGCTCGCGCGGCTTGATTTGGGCGCTCAGATAGGCGCCTTCCCGCCGCCCCAGCGCGACCAGTTGCCTGCCGATCGGCTGCTGCTCGCGCTCGTAACGAAGAAGGCCCGCAGCGACATCTTCGTTCGTCGCCGCGGCAAGGCTCACCGCGTCAAGCGCCGCCTTGGTGACCCCGGCACCGACATGCGGGCGCGCCACGAAAGCAGCATCGCCCAAAAGCGCGACGCGCCCAAACACCATCCGTTGCGGCTCCAGATCAAAGATCGGTTGGAAAAAAGCTTTGCTGCGAGCAAATATTTCCGCAAGCTGCGGTGCAAGAAGCGCGCGGGCGGTTGCCTTGATCGCGGCTAGTATGTCAGGCCGGATGAGCGGCGGCGCAATCGCGGTGCCGTGGCATAGACCCCCTGCATCGGTGCACAGATCAACGAGCGCGTCAGGGGTCGCCGGCCGGTACCACACGATGTTATAGGCGCGCCGGCCGGGAAGCGTTTCATTGTTGCGTCCCGGGACCGGGTAGGCGAGGAACAATTCGCCTTCCGGCAGACAGAACGTGTATCGGTCGAAGAGCTGCGCCCTGATATCGGGCGGGAACTCGCTTTCCTCCAACATGGCGCGCCAGGCGACATAGCCGGCATAGCAAGGCTGCGCGTCGGGCAGATACTGCTCGCGCACGCTCGAGCGCATGCCGTCGGCGCCGACGAGGAGATCGCCTCGCTCCTGAGAGCCATTGGCAAACACCGCGGTGACGCCGGCTTCGTCCTGCTCGACGCGCACAAGCGACATGCCAAGGCGATAGCTCAGGTCGGGCCATGCATCGCGAAGCGAGCGATAAAGCCGGCCCCAGGAGGTCATGATCCGTTGCGTCTTCTCCTCGATCAGCACGCCCCCGCCGCTGTCGAGCAAGACCATGCTGTCGAGCCGGACCCCCATCGACTCATCGAAGTTGATGCCCACCCGGGTAAGCACTTCGAGGAGTTGGGGATGGGTGCTGAGCCCAGCGCCGCGGCCGGTGAGGTCCTCGTCATTGCGCTCGAAAAGAGTGACGTCCCAGCCTGCTCGGCGCAGCAGATGCGCCGCCAGTAGGCCGCCCAGCGAGCCGCCAACCACCAATGCGCGCCGCGCCCGCACTAGTGTCCCGATTCCGAAATTCGTTTTCATCGTGCGACAAGCTCATTTACGAATTTCGGAATCGAAGGACACTAATTTTAGCACGGTGGCGCAAGCTTAACTGCCCCGACGGAGTGGGTATAGTGCGGCACCGAGACTTGCCCTACGACAGGAATTTAGCCACATACATCTGTGTCGGGGGTGCGTTCGTGGGTAAGGCCAGTCGGGATGAATGCTGGATGCGAGATGATCGTCTTTAAGGTCCATCGGGAAAACGATGGACTCTATACCGCCACGAGCCGGCAGCTCAGTGGGGTATTCGTATCCCACCGCGAGCTCGAGCGGATCGTGGAGGACATCCCCAAGATAGTTCAGCTCTGGTTCAAGCGACACAGGAACACGGCGGTGGAGTTCATTGATCGGCAGAAATTACGACTTCCGTAGCAAGGTTCGACCGGGCTAATCTTCAAAATAGCGCCCGGCTGGCCGGCGGGCCATTGCCGCGCGGACCGCTTGCCCCTTCAATGGCGAATTCAGGGAGGATTGCGAATGGCTCGTCTCTCCGTGAACGGACAATCACACGATGTCGATGTCGAGCCCGATACCCCGCTCTTGTGGGTGTTGCGGGATGCCATCGGCCTGACCGGCACCAAGTACGGCTGCGGCATTGCCCAGTGCGGCGCCTGCACCGTGCATCTCGATGGAACGGCCGTGCGCTCATGCTCTGTGCCGGTGAGCTTCGCCGACGGCAAGCAGATCACCACGATCGAAGGGCTCGCGCAGAACGGCACGCTGCACAAGGTGCAGAAAGCCTGGATCGAGCATGACGTGCCGCAATGCGGGTATTGCCAGAGCGGGATGATCATGGCGGTTGCGGCGCTGCTGAAAAACAAGCCGAAGCCGACCGATGCCGATATCGACAACGAGATCACCAACATCTGTCGCTGCGGGACCTATCAGCAGGTGCGCGCGGCGATCCATTCCGCCGCGAATGCGTGAGGAGGCGGGCATGTACAGCACACCTGATATGAATCGGCGTTCGTTTGTTGTTGGCGCCGCCGCAGTCGGTAGCGGACTTGCGCTTGGCTTTGAGCTTCCGTTCGGCCCCGGCGTGGCCAACGCCCAGGTTGGCGGCCCCGAGGTCAACGCCTGGGTGGTCGTCAAACCCGACGAGACAGTCGTTGTCCGCATTGCCCGCTCGGAAATGGGCCAGGGCACGCTCACCGGTCTTGCTCAAATGGTTGCCGAGGAGCTCGAATGCGACTGGTCGAAGGTCACCTATGAGTTTCCGACGGCCGGCCAGAATGTCGCGCGCAAGCGGATATGGGGCGATTTCTTCACCGCCGGCAGCCGCGGCATCCGCGAATCGAACGACTTCGTTCGCAAGGGAGGGGCTGCCGCACGGATGATGCTGGTGCAGGCAGCTGCCAATGAGTGGAAGGTTTCGGCCGCGGAATGCACGGCAGAGAACGGCGTGATCACGCACAAAGCGTCGAACCATAGCATCACCTTCGGCAAAGTCGCCGATGCCGCCGCCAAGGTCGAGCCGCCGCAAGAGATCAAGCTCAAGGATGCGAAGGACTGGAAGATCCTCGGCAAAGGCGTCAAGCGGCTCGACACGCCGGACAAGGTGATCGGCAAGGCCGTGTACGGCATCGACGTGCGCATGCCCGGCATGCTCTACGCGGCCATCAAGGCGTGCCCCGTCAACGGGGGAAAGCTAGCAAGCTTCGATGCCGCGAGGGTTTCAAACAACAAGGGCGTCAAGAAGGTCGTTCAGGTCGAGGATTACGCCGTCGCGGTGATCGCCGACAACTGGTGGCGTGCGAAGACCGCACTCGATGCATTGCCCGTCGTCTGGGACGAAGGGGAGAATGCCAAGGTCACGAGCGAGTCGATTGCGGCCTGGCTGCGGGAAGGGCTCGATGCCGAGCAAGCCTTCGTCGGCAACAAAGGCGGCGATGTGAAAGCCGCCTTGGCCGGCGCCGCCAGGAAAATCGAGGCCGTCTACGCATACCCTTATCAGCACCACGTGACGTTAGAGCCGCAGAATGCGGTAGCGCGCTACGCCGACGACAAGTGCGAGGTCTGGTGCTCGACACAAAACGGCGAAGCGGCACTGGCCACGGTATCGGAGGCCTGCGGCCTGCCGATCCCCAAGTGCGAAGCCTACAAGACCTTCCTCGGCGGTGGATTCGGACGGCGTTCAACCTCGCAGGACTACATCCGCCAGGCGGTGATGATTGCCAAGCAGATGCCGGGCACGCCGATCAAGCTCGTGTGGACGCGTGAAGAGGATATGGCACACGGGTGGTATCATCCGATCACGCAATGCAGGCTTACGGCCGGCTTGGACAAGGACAATAATCTCAACGCACTCCATGTGCGCATCTCCGGGCAATCGATCCTTGCCAAGGTGCGGCCGGCGGCGCTGCAGGATGGTCGCGACCCGGCGACGTTCTCAGGCTTCTATCCCGGTGGTGCGGAGGCCACGCTCGGCTATTCTGTGCCCAACATTCTGGTCGACCACTCCATGCGCAACCCGCACATCAACCCGGGCTTCTGGCGCGGGGTTAACATCAATCACAACGCCATCTATCTCGAATGCTTCATGGATGAGCTTGCCAAGGAAGCGGGGGTCGATCCGCTCGAGTTCCGGCGCAAGCTGATGGCGCAGCATCCCAAGCACCTCGCGGTGCTCAATGCGGTGGCGGCAAAGGCGGGCTGGGGCACTCCTGCGCCGCAGGGCGTGCACCGCGGGCTCGCACAGTGCATGGCGTTCGGCAGCTATGTCGCGGCCTGTGCCGAAGTTTCCGTCGACGGCAACAAGGTCAAGGTCCATCGCATTGTCGGCGCGACCGATCCCGGCTACGCCGTCAACCCGGCGCAGATCGAACGGCAAATTGCGGGCTCGTTCGTGTATGGGTTGACCGCGCTGTTCATGGGCGAATGCACCGTGAAGGCGGGGCGCATCGAGCAACAGAACTTCGATACCTACGACATGATGCGCATTGCGCAAATGCCCAAGGTGGAAGCGATCGTCATGCCCTCCGGAGGTTTCTGGGGCGGCGTTGGCGAGCCGACAATCGCGGTCGCGGCGCCGGCGGTGCTCAACGCCATCACCGCGGCGACCGGCAAGCGCTATCGCACCTTCCCGCTCAAGCACCACGGCTTGAGCTTGGCGTGAGAAATCGGCGCTAGCTGTCCGCACTCACAGCTCGGTCGCTCCCTCTCCCGGTTCTTCACGGGGAGAGGGAGGGCCAAAGCATGTGTCCAATTCCTCGACTGACCAAGGCGGCGTAAAACGGCGCTTTGCCATGGGGTTATTTTGGAGCTTCGTTCTTCAGCCCCGGCACGGGGCCAGAGGGTCCATGACCGACGAGCAGAAAAGCAGATTTGCTGCGCTTCAAGGCGCTTGGTTGGCCGTGCGTGAGAAGCGCCGGCGAGCGGAAACGGCTACAGAGCTCGATGCAGCGATAACGGAATTTCTGAAGCTTCATAGAGCGGAAACTGACACTGTCGTCCTTGACGAGCTTCGGCACTGGCAAGCACGCGGCGCCGCGGAGGCGACGTAACTGCGCAGCGCGGCCGGCATCGCTCACGCGCGCCTTAACACCCAATGACTAAGCGCAGCAAATCTCAGATCGAAGCCACGGCGTACCACGAGGCCGGTCACGCGGTTATCGCTTACTTGTTGGGCTACAAGCCGCAGTCCGCTACCATCGTTCCGACAGTCGATGCAACAGGACATGTCATTCACGCCAATCCTTTGCACGGATTTCAGCTTGATATCGACGGCTCGGACGAGGTGCGGCGTCGCGTTGAGAGCGCAATAACGATCTGCTTCGCTGGTCCAATAGCGCAGAAGCGCTACAGTCCGCGATCATGGCGCCGAGTGCACGGCCAATGGGATTACGACACAATTGCAGAATTAGGCTTGCGCGTATGTGGCTCTGACGAACAAGCTACTGCTTTCATTCGCTGGCGCGAGATTGTGACCCTCGATCTGATAAAAGCGAACTGGCCTCGTATTCAGCAGGTTGCAAGACAGTTATTAGAACGCGAGCACCTCAGCCACGCTGATCTTGACGCGATTATCGTGCCTCGCGCTGGAGTAATTCGGGTAACCTAGCGATATTCGCCGCGATCCGCCGCGGCGCCCTGGTTTTGCTATGACGCATAACAACGTCACTTGCGCTTGAGCTCATCGCGGAAGGCAATCGATTCGAGTTCGACGCGCACGGCATCGTCGATGGGAATGACGGGCCGCGCTTCGAAGACAAAAGCAGGAAGCATCGAGCAGAACTTGTGAACGGCCGTTGGATCGTCACAGTCCAGCAACATATACCCGCCCCAGTCGCCTACGCGGATCACGAACAACTCGATCTTGAAATTGCCGGGTGCCTTCCATTGCGTGAAAACCTCAAGAATACGCTTCTGCGCGTTCTCGTACTCAATCGGCGATCCCTGCGGACGTTCTGTCCAGGTGAGCATGTATTTCATCGGTCTGACCCCTACAGATGCAGAAATTGCTCCACTGCCTGCGCCGTCCTTGCGGGGTCCTCCTCCTGCGGCACGTGACCCAGATCATCGAAGATCACGAGCTTGCTCCCCGCGATGTCGTGGTGGAAGCGCTCGGCGTTCACGAGCGGTATCATCCGGTCACGTCCGCCCCAGATGATAAGCGTCGGCAGCCTCAGCTCCGGAATGCGCGGAGCGAGAGTGCCTGACCGCATCTGCCTGAATCGCTGGAGCAGTGCTCGACGATTGCCTGCGCGCTGCATGAGCTCCTGGTAGCGATCGATGAGCTCCGGCGTGACTTTGCCCGGATCGCCATAGGCGGTGCGTAATCCTTGCTCGACCAGGCTGCGGGGCAGTGAGTTCTGCAGCAGCCAAGGAATGACCGGCAGCCGGGTGATGAGAAAGCCGATCGGCACCGATCTCGACCCCGTGAAGGGATAGCCGCCGGAGTCGACCAGGATGAGCTTCTCTACGCGGGAGGGATGCAAGAGAGCGGTGCGCCAGGCCACTGCGCCGCCCAGCGAATTGCCACCGAGGACGCAGCTTTCGATGCCGAGATGGTCGAGCATGGCGAGCAGCAAGCGCATGTCGCTCTCGATTCCATAAACATGGTCGGGCGAGGGACCGGTCAGGCCAAAGCCCGGCAGATCAAATCGGATGATGCGCCGCTTGCCCTTGAGCGCCTGCGCCCAACCTTCCCAGGTGAGGAGGGAGTCTGCCGAGCCATGCAGCAGCACGATCGGATGCATGTCATCGCGCGGTCCTTCGTCGCGCAGGTGCACCCTCATGCCTGCCACATCCACGAAGACCGACGGCGCAGGCGCCCAACGCCGTCGCAAATCCTCCACGCTGCGTTCCGGCGCCCACGTCGCCGCCATGAAGCCTGCGATCAGCAGGGCTAGTGCACCAATCACGACTGCGGCGATGATCATGATGATACGTCCCATGGAGATCAGTTCATAGTGATAGGAACTTCAAATTCACCGCACTAGCCAGAGGCGGACATTGGCGAAAGCGTCCAAGCCGCGGCCCACTTGAACGATACCGGCTACGACGCACAATACGCACAGGAGCTGCATCACGCGCAGCATGATCTGGCGTCCCTGGCTCTGGCCGAGCCGGCACAGCAGCTCGATTGCACCAGCCCACATCGCCAGAGATCCGAGGAAGAAGCCTACAAACAGAGCAAAGTCGCTCTCCGATTCAATGCCCAGAACAGTAAACACGGCGGTTATCGTGAGCAGGTTTTCCGGATGAGTCATGCTCGCGATCAAGGCGATCAGGAACGCGGCGCCTCCGCCCATATATCTCCATTTTGGCTCTTGCGGCTCTGCCCGCTGCGGCAACCCCAGGAGCTCGCTTCGCGTCACGATCAAGAACAGCGCGATGCCGCTCAGGATCAAGGCGGGACCCTGCACCAGCGGGTTGTGCAGAAAGCTGAGCGCCGAGAACATGCCGCCGAAAAGGCCGGCGATCATGACAAATCCTGCGGCGACTACGAGGTCGCCGGTGGCGCTGCCGGCGATGATCGCCCATGGCATAGCGCGCCGACCGCGGATGCGCAGATGCAGACACCAGACCGCCAATGGACCGGCAGGGAAGCCGATCGCGGCCCCGGCGAGGAATCCCAGGAGGCCGGTCCGTATGCTCGACGACAAGGCTGGGTCCAGGTCCAGCATATGCGGGATGAAGCCGATCGCGCAGCCCGTCGCGAGCGTTGCCACGATGCCGAGCCTGAGCTGAAAGAGTGCAATCGCAGCGGCGATCGCAATGATCAGCGCCCAAGGATCGATGCTCGCAATGTCAGGGAGCGTGAAATCGAGCCCATGCGCGGCGATCGGCACAAATTCGCTGAACACCAACCGAAGCCCGAACTTGAGCGCGAAGGTGAGAATGACGCCAAGCGTGGCGCCCGTCAGCGCAGACAGCATCGCATTGATGATCTTGCTGTCGCGATAGAGCTCGATGAAAGGCGCAATGAGAAATATCCAGAGAAACGTCGGTATGAAGGTCACCCAGGCTGCGAGCAGTGCGCCCAAGCCGCCTGCCACGTCGGGATTGAGAGTTCCAGGGTTTCGATAGGCCGCGACGAAGCCAACAAACTGCAGGAATTGGACCGCCGGCCCCGGTGCAAGCTCGGCCAAGGCGAAGCCATCGAGCACCTCGTTGTGCGTGAGCCAGCCGTACGATTCCGCCGCCTGGACGCCGACATAGGAATTGACGGCGTAAGGCCCGCCGATCGACAGGAACGCCATCTCGCTGAACAAGACGGCGATGCGGCTGAAAACACTGTCCCAACCTGAGATGGCGATGACGACAGCAACGGGAATGAGCCAGAGTGCGAGCCACAGCACTACCGTCTGCAATGATCGCATAGCGTCAGGCATCGCGTGATCAGGAAGCTTCTCCTCACGGAGGTTGTGGCTTTCTCGGGCGCTGCCGGTAAAGGCGTGCGCCGGGGTCGCCTCAACGAGCAGTGCACCCACTCTCAGCAGCGCGGTCATGAGCCCGGCCAGCACGGAAGCGATCAGGATCCATGCAAACGGGACATTGAAGAAAGAGCTGGCGATGAAGGCCGAGGCGGCCAGCAACAGCATAAGCCTGCTGCGCAGGAAGCGCGTTCCTACGCGCACCAGCGACTGCACAACGATCACGAGAACGGCGGGCTTGAGGCCATAGAGCAGCGCCTCCACTAAATCCCATCTGGCACCCGCGACGTAGCCATAGCTCATGGCCAGCATGCATATCGCGCCGGGCAGGATGAAAAGGACGCCCGCCATGACCCCGCCAAGCGTGCGATGCATGAGCCAGCCGACGTAAGTGGCAAGCAGCTGCGACTCGGGCCCGGGCAAGGCGAAGCAATAGTTCAGCGCATTGAAAAACCTCCGCTCGGAAACCCAGCGCTTTCGCTCGACCAAAACGCGGTGCATGGCGGCAAGCTGCACCGCCGGGCTGCCGAAGCTGATCAGGGCGAGGATGGGCCATGTGCGCAGCCATTCGCGCAGCGGCACCCGCACCGAGGTGGCGATGGGAGCGGCGCCGGCGGCCGGCTCGGCATAAGCGGCCATGGCTTTCATACGGTAACGAGGTCCGCAGCCGGCGAGAGCAGAGAGAGCACGCCAAGCAATTCGTCGGCCACGACGCCAATCACGGCCAACGTGGCGGCAATGCGCAGCCCGGGTAGCAGCGGCGGCATCGAAGCGGGCACCCCGATTTTACAGAACAGCTCGGCGCTCGCGGCATTGCAGGCGTCCTTCGTTCGTTTGACACGTACTGCCGCCTTCGATACTCGTTTCCTAAAGAAGACTATGTCTTTTGTAAAATCAAGCAGGAGACGAGGACGTTCGCTTGGCGCCAGCCGGATTGAAATGTGTTTCTCTAATGTCTGAGCTACGGGGTTACCTGATGACGGAATCGCATTGCTTCCACCAGGTCGCCACTGCCTCCGAGATTGCGCCGGGGGAAGCATTGCATGTCACGGTAGATGAGCGGGGGATCGCTGTCTTCAATGTCGACGGTGAATTTTATGCCATCGACGACGAATGCACCCACGCTTTCGCATTGTTGAGCGACGGCTATGTCGAGGGTGACGTGATCGAATGCCCGCTGCACGGCGGACGCTTCGAGATCAAGACGGGAAAGGCCATCGGTCCCCCCTGCGAGATGGACGTACGCACCTATCCGGTGCGGCGGGAGGGCGACGCTGTTCTCGTCGGCATTCCGGCGGCGGATTGAGTTCCGGCGGCGGATTGAGCGCTAATTGGTGTGAAGGGCAACCCCTTCGTGCAGCCCGAGATCAAGCCAGCGACCATCTTTCGCCATGCCTACGGCATCTATCCGTCGCTGGCGATGCTGGCCGGCATGCAGCTCGATGTGTTCTCGCCGCTCAAGGATGGGCCGATGACCACGGCGGCATTGGCAAACGCACTCGCCGTGCAGCATGACAAGCTCAGGCCGCTACTCTACGCGTTGGTCCACGCAGGATTGCTCGACCTGGTTGACGGCGATCGTTTCGGCAATACACCCGAAGCCGCCATGTATCTTGTACGCGGACGTCAAGCGTATCTGGGGAGCAGTCACGAGCTCTATTCCGACCTGTGGGGCGCCGCCCTCACAGCCGGCCAATCCATCCGCGCAGGCAGGCCACAGGCCAAGCACGACTTCAGGACCATGTCGGACGAGGAGCTCGGCGCCTTTTTTCGCGGACTGCATGCAGGCGCGCTCGCAGCCGGGCGGCAACTCGCGACCGCCTACAACTTTGAGCGCTTCCGCAACCTCCTAGATGTAGGCGGTGGCTCAGGCGGTCTGGCGATTGCCGCCTGCCAGCAATGCGGCGATCTCAGAGCCACGGTCGTCGAGTTGCCGCGAGTTGCGTCAATCGCGCAAGCCATGGTGCGCGAGTCGAAGCTTGCTGAGCGCGTGCAAGTGATGGTGACCGATGTCCAGGAAGGCGTACCGGAGGGGCGGTTCGATGTGGCGGTGCTCCGTAGCCTTATTCAGGTCCTGGGACGAGATGCTGCCCGTCGCGTACTTTGCAATGTGGGCAAAGCAATCGATCGGGGTGGCTGGTTGTTCATCGTTGGTCATGTTCTCGAAGACAATCGCTTAGCGCCGGCCGCGGCTGTCTGCATGAACCTGGCGTTTCTCAGCGTTTATGATGAGGGCCAGGCCTACACCGAGCGCGAGCATTGTACCTGGCTTGCCGAAGCCGGCTTCGACAACGTCGATGTGCACTACAGTGCGGCTACAGCTGGAGCAAGCATCCTCACCGCGCGCAAGGCGGCGTGACGTAGTCTTCGCAACCCTTCAAGAACCCGTGGAGTGCCGCTCGTAACAGCAGCTAACCGGTCGCTTTGGCATTCATGTAAGCGCGAAGGATGGCGTTGATTCGGGTCTGGTATCCCCGCTGTTGCCGAAACCATCCGAGCAGGTCGGCATCAAGCCGCATGGTCACCACTTGCTTGCGACGCGGCATGACCACTTTGGCGCCCTTCCAGAACTTCTCGTCCGTGGGATGCACATCCGGGTCGGAGGCGATGCCCTTGCGAATCTCGGCTGGCCTCATTCGTCGCAGTCGATTCCAATCCGTGTGTTTAGCTTTGGACGTTTTGCCAGAAGTAGCGTCTTTCGTGCGGCTCTGACCGCCATGCCGAGATGATCCGCCTCTCATCATTATCCCTATCGGTATAAACCACTGTGATTTCTACACCATTGACCAGGCCAATGGCATAAACGCGAACCTCGCCATAATCGAAACGATCGTCGACTTTCTCGACAGTCGGACCTTCGAATATGCGCTTTGCATCCTCGAAAGTAATTCCATGCCTTGCGAGATTTGCGCGGTTTTTTCGCTCGTCCCAACGATAGCGCATGGGCCGTATTTACACAATGCAAATATATGGCAACGCTGTCCGAGCGCCATTAGGATGTGCTCAGCCGGCGAACCTGTCACGATGCAAGCAAATCATGGCTTAGCCATGCCGTTGAAATCCAGCGCGATCCCAACAACAACGGCACCCGATTTACAAGGAGGAACGCATGAGACAGTGGTCGAGCCCATTCGCCTATAGCGATTCGCTCCATGTAGAATCCGAAGGCTGCACGCGCCGCGCATTCGTCGGTAGTATCGCGGGGCTCGGCGCAGGCGCGTTGCTCCCCGATCGGCAAGCTGCCGCGCAGCCGGGGCCAGCCGCCGAGAAGCCGTTTCGCATCGATGTCCACCACCACGTCTCCTCTCCTGGCTTCATCGCCGAGATCAGCGGGCGGCGAACCGGCCAGGTGCCGCTGATGAAATGGACCGTCGGGCAATCGCTCGACGACATGGACAAGGGCGGCGTTGCAACCGCAATTCTCTCTGTCAGCGAGCCCAGCGTCTTCTTCGGCAATTACGATGCCGCGCGCAAGCTCGCGCGTGAGACGAACGAATTTGCCGCCAAGCTCATCGCCGACCACCCGGGCCGCTTCGGCATGTTCGCAACCGTGCCGCTGCCGGACGTGGAAGGTGCGCTGCGCGAGGTTGAATACGCGCTCGACACGTTGAAGATGGACGGCGTCTGCTTGATGACCGATTACCAGGGAAAGTTTCTCGGCGATCCCGCGTTCAAGCCGGTGCTGGAGGAGCTCAATCGACGCAAGGCAGTGGCCTATACGCACCCCTTCAGAAACGACTGCTGTCGCAACCTGGTGCCTCGATACAAGGGTTAGGAGCGTTCTTCGAGATGCTGGAAACACACTCAGCGCCGTCATGCCCGGACTTGTTCTGGGCATCCGTGTCTTCCAGCTACACACAAGATGTGGATGGCCGGGACAAGCCCGGCCATGACGCGGCGGATGGGCTAACTGGTCGGCTATGGCTGCAGCAGGGCGTTCCGCAAGCGTGAGTCGAGACTTTGTCGCGTCTTGCTCGATGAGCTCGATTGCTCCGATTTGCCCGGCGTAAGGTCGGTGCCGATGATCATCTTCGCCATGAGGCGATCCGAGCCGGGCGTAAGGCCGTAACCGATTCCCGCATTCACATCAAAGCGGCCGACCTTGAAATCGACCACTGCATAAACGTTGTGCTGCTGCTGGTTGAAGGGAAGCCAATTCTCCAGCGGACCAAGATCCGTGTAGTATTCCACCCCCAGAGAGAAGTCCTTGCCCAGCTTGCGCGCGAAGCGCGCGCAGGGTGCAAAGTCGGTTATTCCGTCGTCGCCCCAGCCGAGATCGACAATCGGATTGATGATGAGCTCATAATCGTTCTTGCGCCAGCCCACGATCGGCCTGATCTCCATGTTCCAGCGGGTCGGCAAGAACGGCGACGTCGCATAGCTCAGCTCGAAATTGATGCCGTAAAAGAACTCCTTCTTCGCGGCATCGGGGATGACGAACAATTGCCGAATCTTGCCCGCATCCCAGAGGAAGCTGCCGTGTTCGGTCACTGCAAACGGCGAGTAGAATCCTATCTCCCACCAGTCGGTGATTCCATAAGCCAACTCCGGCGTGCCTTGGAGAGCATGATTGGGAATGAGTCCACCGACGAACTCCGGTTCCTTGCGCCCACTGATGGCGTAGTTGAGATGCTGTTGCAGGGTCCACTGGCCGACCTCGGCGATCTCGGCATTGTAGACCTGGATCTCGTCGCTAGCGTGCGCCGAAAGTGCCGATGCGATCAGCAGGATCGCCGCAGGAATGGCAGACCGTCGATGGCGATCGATCATGACGCGATCCGCACTCAACGACAAGGCACCGGATCATCTGTCTTATCGCCAAACTCACGCCCGCCGTGTTGCCGCCCGGTCACAGGGACTGGAATAATGCGAGCGCTCACCATTGTCTGGGACCAACGAACAAAGCAAAATCAACCGGCGTATCGTCGCTGGCGCGCTTCGCCCAAGAGGAGTAGCGGACATCGAGTCCCGCCGACGATAGAATATCCTTCAATCGTTCCGCCTGCTCGGACGGATTGGCGCCGCTAATGCCGACCGCAAGGCCGGTATCGGAGGATGCTGTCAGCGCGGCCTCGCGCGGACGCACTTCTATTCCCACCAGGCGCGCCGCGTCGACGAATTGGGCCGCATATTGCCGTGCTTCGCTTTCCGCCGTAGCATAGATCACCAGCACCTTGAAATTGTTGTCGGGATGCTCGAGACCGGCGAGGATCAGGTCGCGAGCGCGATCACTGAGCCGCCGCCATTGCGAGGGCGGAGTCGAGGCAAGCGCGTTGGCGCGTTCCGCCAGCACCGCGTTCTCCCTTCTCAGTGCTGCAAGCTGCTGCGACAATATCAGCCAGGTTACCAGCCAGCTCGCAACAATGCATAGTCCGGCGACAAGCGCGAAGCTCGCCCAGTGCGCGCGCATGACGCGCAGCGACTCCCGCGCATTGCCGGGCAGAGGGGCGGACTCCTGCTCGATCTTCTTTTCCGGCATGAATCCAATCGTATCGCCGGGCATCGACGTTGGACAAGCCCCGCTGCTCTCAGCCCTGTAGCAAACGGCCGAATTGGTATATGTCCCACCGCCTCCTAATCGCGCAAAGTCTCGGCAAAGGTATAGGGATGACTCAAACAACCAGCCCGCTGCTGACCGACCTTTACCAGCTCAATATGATGCAGGCCTATCTCGATCACGGGAAGACAGAGACCGCGGTATTCGAATTTTTCATGCGCAAATTGCCTGGGCGGCGGGAATTCCTGCTGGCGGCAGGCCTGGAGCAGGCGCTCGATTTTCTCGAGACCCTTCGTTTCTCATCCGCGGACATCGCCTTCCTCACCAAGAGCGGACGCTTCGGCAAGGGGCTCATCGAATATCTCGCGCAGCTGCGCTTCAGCGGGGATGTGCATGCCATGCCGGAGGGGACTGTGTTTTTCGCCGACGAGCCGATCCTGCGCATCACGGCTCCGCTGCCGCAGGCGCAACTCGTCGAGACCAGGCTCATCAACATCTTGCACTTCCAGACGCTGGTGGCATCGAAGGCGGCCCGGATGATGCTGGCGGCGCCGGGTAAGCTGATGGTCGATTTCGGGCTGCGCCGCGCGCATGGGGCAGAGGCCGGCGTGATGGCTGCACGCGCGAGCTACATCGCTGGATTTGCCGGCACGGCCACTGTGCTCGCCGGTAAGATGTTCGACATCCCGATCTTCGGCACAATGGCGCACTCTTTCATCCAGGCGCACGATGACGAGACCGCGGCATTCGAAATGTTCGCGCAGTCCCGCCCCGACAACCTGACGCTGCTGATCGACACCTACGATACCGAGGCCGGTGCCCGCAAAGTGGTCGCGCTGGCGCCGAGGCTCGCGGTCCGCGGCATCAAGATCGGCGCCGTGCGGCTCGACAGCGGCAATCTCGCGACGCTGGCGAAGAAAGTCCGCGGCATTCTCGATGAAGGCGGCCTCAAAGAGGTACGTATCTTCGCAAGCGGCGGCCTCGATGAGGACAACGCCGCCACATTGCTAGGCGCCGGCGCGCCGATCGACGGTTTTGGCATGGGGACGAGCTTGACCACCTCGTCGGACGTGCCGGCGCTCGACTGCGTTTATAAGCTGCAGGAATATGCCGGCCTGGCACGGCGCAAGCAGTCGACGGGCAAGGCGACGTGGCCGGGGCGCAAGCAGGTCTGGCGCAAGCTCGACGCAGCGGGCCGCATGTGCGGCGATGTGCTTTCGGTGGAAACCGACCGGCTTGCAGGCGAGCCCTTGCTGCATATGGTCATGGAGCAGGGACGCCGAACAGCACCGGGCCCCGCGCTGACAGAAATTCGCACGCGCGCGGCGCGCGATCTCGCCCGGCTGCCGGAGCCGATGCAGCGGCTCAGACCGGGCACCTCCTATCCAGTGGAAATAGGCGAAGCGCTAAAGCGGCTCGCCGCGGACGTCGATATCCGGCTGCGAGGATGAAATTGACGCGAGCGCCAATGACGGCACGCCGCCAATCGTCCGGTCTGCTTATCCTGGCCGCTGCCATGGCGTGCGCAATAGCGGGGTTGCTTGGCGTCTCGTCGCTTTCCGGAGGCGCATCCTCCGCGGCGGCGGCCCAGTTGGATCAAGGTGCCGACCCGCAGGCGGCCCGCCGCGAGCGCATCGGCGCCGTCAACAATTGGGGCTATTGGCTGAGCTCCTTCGAGCCTGCCGGCGTTGCCGCCGCCCCGCACGATCTGCTGGTGATTGACAGCGAGATTTCCGCCAATCGGACTTTCGAGCGTGAACTCCGCCGTGAGGAGGTGACACGCATGCAGCGCCGGCCGGACGGGCGCGCGCGTCTCCTTCTTGCCTACCGCTCGGTCGGCGAAGCAGAGCGCTACCGGCCTTATTGGCAGCAGGAATGGTATGACCCCGCCGCGAAGCCTGCCTGGCTTGGCAAGGAGAATAGGCGCTGGGCCGGCAACTTCGCCGTCCAGTTCTGGCAACCCGAGTGGCAGAAACTAATCTTCGGCTCCGCCGGGAGCTACCTTGATCGAATCGTGGCGCAGGGGTTCGACGGCGTCTATCTCGATCGCGCCGATGCATTTTTTGACTGGCGAAAGATGCAGCCGAGTGCTGCTTCCGAGATGGCGATATTCATTGCTCGGCTGGCGGAGCATGCGCGCAGGCAAAATCCCGAATTCATCATCCTCATGCAGAACGCCGAGGAGTTGCTGGAAAACCCCGCCGTGCTCAGCGCCTTAGACGGCATTGCCAAGGAAGACCTGCTCTACGGCGTGCGTCGCGCGCAGGAGCCCAACAAGCCCGGCGATGTGGAGTCGTCGCTGCAGCTATTGCGTCTAGCGCAAAGGAACGGCCGCAAGGTGCTGGTGGTGGAGTATCTCAAGGATCGGGAAAAGATGGCGACAGCGGCAAGCCGCATTCTTGCAGAAGGATTCCTGCCCTACTTCGCTCCAAGACGGCTGCATTGTCTCAACCCGCCGGCCGTGCTGGATGCTTCCGGCACTCTCCCCGACCATCCCTGCCGCTGAAGCGTGTCCCGGCTGCGGTGCAGCGCGAAGTTCTTACGAAGCGGTGCACCGCTGGGCCGGGACCGCACAGAACTCCGGGGTCGTAAAGGTCTCGGGTCTGCAGCGCATCATTACGCTGCGCGCCATGCTGCGCTGCGCCCGGGACATGCTCCCCTCACTATTGGTTGTTCCACAGCGTCAATGCCGCGCCCGATGCGGCGCCGCCGACGACGCACGGCACGCCCAGCGCCACTGCGCCGGCAACTGCCGCGGCAACACAGCCAACGGCAATCGCACCCTGCCCGAGCAGACCCCAGGTCGAGACCTCGCGCTTGGTGCCCGGGCCCTTGCGCTTGAGCTCCTCGATCGCGGCGAGCGCATCCTTGCGCAGCGGCGCAGTCTGCATGCTCTCCGCAGCCTCGATCGTTTGATCGAGCACCGTGACGACCGCCGCAGGTTCCGTGCTCCTCGCATCCTTGAGCATGCCGAGCAGAGCGGGATCGCGCGCGGCGTTACTGGCGAGCGTGTATTTCGCCATGCTGCCCATGGTGAGCCGGTCGACGTTGTCGTGCTCGTTCGCCCACGGCAGCAGCGAGATGATCCTGTCGATCGGCTGACGCGAGCCGGTCGCAAAATAATAACCCCAGAACGTGTCCAGCAGCTCGGGACTGCGGTCGAGCGTCACCGCAGGAGCTTCCGGCTCCGCGTAGCCAAGCATCTTGCCCCAAATCGTAAGCTCGGGCCTGCGCAGCTCGACCTCGTCAAGGGTCGGCAGCTTGCTATCGAGATATTTGTCGATCAGCGGGCGGCGCGTGGGCATGCGATCGGCGAATTTGCGCAACCAGCGCTGCCAATCGTGATGTCCGCTATAGGCGATCGCCCGCACGATCACCCACTGATCGACCGGCGGGATGGAAAGCATCCTCTCGATCAGATGCTCGGCCTTGCTCGGATTGGCACCGAGGACGCCGGCGATGAATCCGACATAGATACCGGCCCCCTCAGGCTCCTTCAAAGCCCCGAGCTGGCTCAGCGCGTGCACAGCGGCTGGGAGACGGCTCGGCTCAGGCTTCGAGCGATAACTCGCAATCCATTTGCTTACCGCTTCCGTCGAGGAGAATGCAGCAGCTGCCGGCAGCGCAGCTGCAGCCGGCGCAGCAAACAGAGTGACAAAACTCAACACCATGATCGCGTAGCGCATGATGCCTCTCGCCCGCCAATCCAGCAGGCCGAAGCGACATTTTGCGGGCGCTGGTGTGCGCAAGTGATGACGCATGCAGGCCAACTAAGGCATATCGCCCAATTAGTTGATGGTATCCTGCTACAAGCAAACATTTGTTAACCTTCGGCAGCCTGGTCAATCGACCGGCTCGATGCTGCCTTCTCGCGCCGAGCGCACGATCGCGTCAAAGACGGACATCCCATGCAGAACATCAGCGGTCGGCACCGCAAAGCTGCGCCGCTCGCGAATGCAGCAGGCAAACTCGGTGAGCTCGGCGCGCAGCATGTCGAAGCCGCGATGCTCGCTGACCTCATCGGGAGGCGCTGCCACCGGGCCACGCGGCGCCTCGGTCGAGCCGGGCACGAATCGAAAATGCTGCAAATCCGGTCTTGAAATCTCCGCCAGGCCGCGGCTCCCATAGACAGTGAAGTTGAAATTGGTGGCGGTCGCGACCGAGCAGAAGATCAGTCCCGTTGCTCCACTTGCAAAGCGCAGCATCACAGCGGTCGTGTCGTCGGAGGGCAAATTGAAATGGCGGGACGTGACGCAGCGCACGTCACGCACGCGACCGCCGAATTCGAACATATGGTCGAGCGCGTGCACGCCGACAGCAGTGAGAGCGCCACCCGGCGCCTCTTCGGCTGCCGCTCGCCAATTGTCGGCGGCAATGAATTGCCCGGTGCTCGTCGTGTGCTGCGCCACCATGGAGATGACGCTGCCGAGGCGTCCGTCGGCGAGGTGGCGCCGCATCGCAACCACCGAAGGATGAAATCGCCGGCAGTAGCCGACGGCGAGCACCACGCCCGAGCGTTGCGCGGCGGCTATGGCCGCATCCGCGCTTGCCCGGTCGAGCGTGATGGGCTTTTCGACGTGGACGTGCTTGCCCGCAGCCGCGGCGGCGATGATCTGCGGCGCGTGCTGGCTGTGCGGAGTGGCAAGCACGACCGCGTTCACGCGCGGATCGCTGAGAATTCGATCATAGCTGTCGACCAGCGTGAGACCATGCTCGCGGCAAAAGTCCTCCGCTGTCGCGCGGGTGCGCGTGTGGGCGAGCAGGAAACGGATGTCGTCACTTCTGTAGCCGCCCTCGTCCTGGACCGAGCGCACCAGCGAGCGTCCCCAGCGGCCAAGTCCCACAATGGCGGCGCGGATCATGGACGAGATTCCACCTCCACTTTGCTCCGGAAGAGAGTTTCTCTATAGCTGAAAAAATCATGTCCGCAATTTTCGATACCATCATCATCGGTGCCGGCGCCGCCGGATGCGTGTTGGCCAACCGGCTCAGCGCGCGGTCGGCGCGGGTGCTGCTCCTGGAAGCCGGCGCAGATGCTCCGCCCGGACGCGAGCCGGCCGACGTCCTCGATACGTACGCAACCTCCTACTACAACGACGCCTATTTCTGGCCCGGCCTGAAGGTGCACTGGCGGCGCAAGGAGAATTCACCTCCCGTCGGGTTCCTGCAAGCCTGCATGATGGGCGGAGGCTCCTCGGTCATGGGCATGGTCGCGTTGCGCGGAACGCCCGACGACTACGCCGATTGGGAAGCCCACGGCGCGGCGGGATGGGGCTGGAAGGATGTTCTTCCCTACTACCGCAAGCTCGAGCACGATCTCGACTTCGATGGAGAGCTGCACGGCAAAGAAGGCCCCGTTCCAATTCGTCGCACCGGTCCGCGCGATTGGGCGCCGCTCGCGAAGGCGGTGCATGCGTTTGCCCAGGAACGCCAGATCCCCTTCATCGCCGACCTGAACGCGGACTTTCGCGACGGCTATGGCGGCGTGCCGATGAGCAATTGGCCGGATAAGCGGGCCTCCTCCGCAATCTGCTATCTCGACGCATCGGTGCGCGCGCGCACCAATCTCACCATCATCAACGGCGCAAGCGCGACGGACTTCACGTTTGCAGGCCGCCAAGTCACCGGCATTGCAGCACGGGTTGCCGGCGAGGAGAGACGATTTCAAGCACGCGAGGTCGTTCTGGCCGCCGGCGGCCTGCATTCACCGGACTTCCTGCTGCGATCGGGAATCGGCCCGCCAGCGCAGCTGCGCAAGCTCGGCATCGAGGTGCGCGCCGCGTTGCGCGGCGTCGGGGAAAACCTGTCCAACCACGCCATTATCTTCGTCGGTCTGCTGCAACGCCCCGGAGCACGCCAAGCGCGATCGTTGCGCCCGCATCCCATGACCGCGTTCCGCTATTCCTCCGGCGTGCCCGGCGCGCCGCCTAGCGACATGTATATCAACGTGCAGTGCAAGACCTCGTGGTCGCCGCTTGGCCTCCAGGTCGCCAACCTCGCGCCGACCTTGCTCAAGCCCAAGGCGCGCGGCCGCGTCACGCTGAGCGAGCGCGGCGCGCAATACCCCTGCGTGGAATTCAACTTCGTCGGCGAGGAGATCGATCTGCAACGGTTCATGGGAGGTTTTCGCCGCGCGGTGGAAATTCTAGCGCACGAAGAGGTTCGCGCCATGAGCGGCACCACGTTTCCCGTGAAATTCAACGACCGTCTGCGCCGGCTCAATCGCATCACGCGCGCTAACAAGCTCAAGAGCGCCCTCGTTGCGGGGCTGATCGATCTCGTGCCGCCCCTTGCCGGCCCTATCTTCTCAACGCTCACGGATCGGCGTGTTGATCTCGCGACGCTGGTCGAGGATGACGATGCGCTGGCGGAGCATATCCGCGAGAACGTCGCCGGCATGTTTCATCCGGTGGGAACCTGCCGAATGGGGCGCGCGGATGATCCCGACGCGGTGGTGGATGCTCAAGGCCGCGTCCACGGCATCGGCGGCCTGCGGGTGGTCGATGCCTCGATCATGCCGAGCTTGCCGCGCGGCAACACCAATATTCCAACGATCATGGT
>Ga0306920_100003332_pt1 | contig 20348 bp, 19 predicted proteins | sample flu12Cox44000170_FD_204666 | JGI IMG/M metagenome (GOLD analysis project Ga0306920, IMG submission 204666) | Lab enrichment of tropical soil microbial communities from Luquillo Experimental Forest, Puerto Rico - flux4day.12C.oxic.44.000.170 (v2)... | ecosystem: Environmental > Terrestrial >... | reverse complement strand
AGCCACCCACGATCGGGCAGAACGTGGTGTTCACCTTCACGAGGATGTCCGTGTTGGCCGTGGCCAGGACGTTGATGTCGCGGAACGGGAATGCCGCCACCGTGTTCACGGTCTGCGGGTTCGGGCTGGTGTAGCCGTAGGTGGTCGTGAAGTACGAGACCACCGAGGGCAGCGCGTTCTTGGTCCCGAAGCGGTTGATGCTGGTCGGGATCGTGCGCAGGTTGTTCGGGTCGGTCGGCGAGTTCTGGAAGGACGCCGTGACGATCACGTCGTCCTGCCCGGTGGCGAAAAAGCCATCGGTCTTGGCGCCAGAGCCGCCCTTGCCCAGGTGCTGGTTGCACGCCGTCGCGCCGTTGCCGGTGAGCGTGTTGTCGTTCAAGCATCCGGGGATGCCGTCCGCACCGGGACCGCGATCGAACGTTCGGTTGAACGAGGTGACCGGGTCGCCGACCTGGTCGGGCGCCCACACGATGTTCGCGGCCGTCGCGCAGCAGCTCTCGCCGATCGGCAGCGTGCTTCCGTTGAGGAAGGTGCCGCCGGTGCCGACGCCGACTGCGAACGGCGAGCCGGTCGGGTCGACCAGACCCATGTCGGTCAGGTCGGCCGGGTTGCCCGGGGTCGGGGTGTCGCGGAAGTCCGACGCCGCGAAGCCGGTGGTGCCGACGACGAAGAGCGGGACGCGCACGCTCGAGCCCACGCCGGCGATGCCGCCGATGCGGTGCTGAGCGACGAGATCCAGCTCCGTCAGGCCGTGCGTGTTGTAGCCGACCGGCAGACCCTGCGGATTGGTGCCGGCGTCGATCGGGCCGTTGCACGCGCGGCACTGGCTGCCCTGGCTCGGCGTGCAGAGTGCGTCACCGTTCGTCGGATCGCCGGGGATGCACGCCGTCGGGCCGTCCGCGCAGCGGCCGATGAAGCCGGGCGAATTGCCCCAGCCACCCAGCTTGCAGCGCATGTCGTTGGTGATGAGCCACGTGTTCGACGTGACGACTGCGGCGCCGATCGCGTCGCCAGCGCCCGCCTGGCGGCCTTCACCGCTCTGGATCGCCAGCTGCGCGCCCGCGTGCGGGTCGGCCAGACCGGCCTGCACGAAGGCTTCGATCTCGGTCGTGGTGATGTCGAAGTCCTTCAGGCAGTTCGGCGGGCAGTTCGGATTCGCCAACAGCTCGGCCGGGGTCAGGTTGCGCGCCCACTCGAAGGTGACGCCGTCGCGACCGATGGAGCTGCAGAAGTGGGTGCCGTCGACCGTCCCGTCGACCTTGAACCCGGTCTGCGGATCGCAGGCAAACACGACGATGTGGGTGTTGAACGTGCCGGTCACGTTGATCGACGCGAACGCCCAGTCGGCCCAGTAGGAGTCACCGAAGTTCACGATCTTGGTGACGCCGAGCGCCGAATTGAAGGTCGGATCGATGCTGCGGGCATCGGTCACGCGGTCGCGCACGATGGTGGTGGTCGGGCCGGAGCGGTTCACGGTGCCGGGCTGGCGCTGAGGCTCGATCGCGTCGTTCTCGGCCGGGCCCTCGATCGTGTAGGGCGGCGAGGTGGTCGGGGTGGTGGTGCCCGTGGTCGACGGGCCCATGTTCGCGAAGCTGATGTTGGTGCTGGAGAGGTACAGCTCGACGCCCAGGCCGGTGCCGTAGCCGCCGGTGTCGCGGTCCGGATCGCCGTCGGAGCAGATGGACTTCACGCTCGTCCCGCCGTTGGCGCAGACCGTGACCTCGCCCGTGGCCGAGCCCGGGTCGACGGTGCCATCGCAGGCGCAAGCGGTGCGGAACGCTCCCCCGTACGGGTCGGTCGTCATGTCGCACACGCTGTCGCCGGTGCCGGTGCACATCGAGCTGGTGCCGCTCGCGGTGGTCACCCCGTCTGCGACGAACTGGTCGCTGAGGCAGCCGACGTGGTTGTCGCCGCGGCAGCGCCCGCCGCCGTGCGGCCACACGCAGGTGTTGGTGCCGCCGGGACCGCCGGTCGCGCTGAGGTCGCCGTAAGTGCAGCGGCCCTTCGGCACGACCTGCAGATCGCAGAGCTTGCCCGGGTTCGCCGAGCACTTCGAGCCGGTGCGGCTGTAGCAGCCTTCACCCGAGCTCGACCAGGACGACCCATTGAACGGGCTGTTGTCGCAGGATTCCGCGTTGGAATCGATCAGGTTGTTCTGGCCTGCAACGCCCATCTGCTCGTACGGAAAAACGTCGGCTCGTGCTGGCAGCGAGAACAGAGCCACCAGCAGCAGCGAGAATAGTCGTAGGGCGACCATTTCCCCTCCCTTCGATAGATGCATTGTCTCCCTCAGCGCCACGAGCGCCTCGGAAGCCTCTCACGCCGGGGAGTGGAATCCAAGAACTATTTTGGGGCCTTGACCCCACTCCTCGAAGAGGCTTCTTCCTCCACTGGAGTGTTAGTGGGGGCCCTCGCGGGAACGTGGCGGGCTCCGGAGCCGATTCCGGCCGAAAAAATTGCCGGCAACTGCGCAGGGGAAGTGCGCGGAACCCGAAAAGAGAAACCCCCGGGGCCTTTCGGCCCCGGGGGTTCGTTCGGGTGAGAGCGGAAGCTCTTACAGGTCGGCGAAGGCCTCGAGCAGCCGCTGCTTCGAGGAGTGGCGCAGCTTCTCGATCGCCCGCGCCTCGAGCTGGCGGACCCGCTCGCGCGAGAGCCCGAGCTTCTCGCCGATCTCCTCGAGCGTGTGGTCCTGCTCGCCCTTCATGCCGAAGCGCCAGCGCAGGATGTTCCGCTCGCGCTCGTTGAGCTGCGAGATCGACTCCTCGGTGGCGCGCTCGAGCCGCAGCCGGTCCAGGCCCTCGAGCGGGGACACGGTGGCCGGGTCCTTCACGAAGTCCTTCAGCACCTTCGAATCAGTCCCCTTCACCTGTGTCTCGAGTGACACGGGCTCGCGGGTCATCTTCTGCAGGCGCTCGGTCTGCTCCAGCGAGATCTTCAGCTCCTTGGCGAGCTCCGACGTCTTCGGCTCGCGGCCCAGCCGCTTCGAGAGCGCGTTGTACGTGCGGTAGTACTTGAGCAGCGTGTCGTGCATGTGACTCGGGATGCGGATCGTGCGCGACTGGTTCTGGATCGCGCGGATCAGCGCCTGCCGGATCCACCACAGCGCGTAGGTGGAGAACTTGTGTCCGCGGCGGTAGTCGAACTTCTCCACCGCGCGGATCAGCCCGAGGTTGCCCTCCTGGATCAGGTCCTGGAAGGCGATCCCCATGTTCCGGTAGTCCTTGGCGATCGCGATCACGAGCTTCAGGTTGTGCTGCACGAACTTGTTCTTGTGGAACATCAGCCGCTCGTAGGCGAGATCGACCCGGTCCATCAGCGCGATGAACTCGGGCGCGCGCACCCCGATCGAGATCTCGACGTCGCGCAGCTGCTTGCGCAGCGCGCGCAGCTCCTTCTCGCGGTCCTGCTTGCCCTTGTCGGTCTTCGGCACGCGCTTGGGCGAGCGCAGCTCACGGATCTGCCGCTCGTAGCTCGCCATCGTGTCTCGCCCGCCGCGCAGCCGGCGGCGGATGCGCTCGAAGATCTGCATCGACAGGTCCGCTTCGCGCAGCGCCTTCTGGATGCTGTTCTCGAGCTTGGTGAGCCCGGCCTTGTCGTCTTTGTTCGCGGCCTCGAGCTCGTTGTAGCGCGCGAGCAGCGCCTCGACGCGCTTCAGGCACTTGTCGAGCTTCTCCCCGCGCTCCTCGCCCTCGGGCGTGCCGGAGCCGTAGGCCTCGGACATCTTCGCGGTGACCCGGTTCTCGGCCTGCAGCCCGCGCCAGATCTCGATCGCCTCGCGCCAGGTGAACGGGACCGAGAGGATGCCGCCGCGCATCTCGCCCGTCGCCGACTCCATCTCCTTCGCGAGCATGACTTCCTCCTCCTTGGTGAGGGTGGGAATGCTCGCGATGTCGTTGAAGTAGGAGAGCAGCGTGTTGCGATTGCGCGCCGCCTCTTCTTCGGGATCGACGTTGGAGTGCTCGGGATCGACCACGGTCGTCGTCGAGGACTCGGCCCAGCGTGCCCCTTTCATGATTTCGTCTGCCTTCGTTTTCTGCCCGGCCACCGGGGGCTGCCTGCCTCCCGGGCCCGGACGCTTGGAATTGTTTGTGGCCTAAGCACTTGCCGCTGCCGGGCAAATCCTGGGATGCCCGGCCCACGTGTCCCGTGTTCTGGTTCGCGCGGCATCACCCCCGCAACGCCGCCACGCAGCTCGGAGGAGGATTCCGACGCAGCGTGTCAAAACCGGAGTACAAAAATACGGCTCCGCTCACACTCCAGCGGTTCCGACTGAACCTTCTAGAGGGGGGGCCGGTGAAACGACGGACTGAGGCTGCCTTCTTTTCGTCCCGAACCTTATGCGACTTTAGCGCTCGTGTCAACATCTTCTTCTTCTGTCCAATCCCTTTGACAATCATTGACTTACGGCGAACTTGCGGACGCTCGCGGGCGCGCAACCGAAGGCGGATCCGAGGGCCCGGGAGGCCCGATCCGCCCGCCCCCGTGGATCGCCCCTCTGACGCGCTCCGGCGTGACGGGATTCGGAGCAGCGCGAGCTTCAGCCGCGGCGGATCAGCTGCATGAACTCGGCGCGGGTCTTCGGGTCGGCCTCGAAGCCCCCCAGCATGGCGCTCGAGATGGCGTAGGTGTTCTGCTTCTGGACGCCTCGCATCATCATGCACAGGTGCTGCGCCTCGAGGATCACGGCCACCCCCCGCGGCTGGAGCACCTTCTCGATCACGTGGGCGATCTCGTTGGTGAGCCGCTCCTGCACCTGGAGCCGCCGCGAGTACATCTCCACCAGCCGGGCGATCTTCGACAGCCCCACGATCTTGCCGTTGGGGATGTAGGCCACGTGGGCCCGGCCGAAGAAGGGCAGCATGTGGTGCTCGCACAGGCTGTAGAAGTCGATGTCGCGCACCACCAGCATCTCGTTGTACGACTCCTCGAACACGGCGTCGTTCAGGATCTGCTGCGGGTCGAGCCGGTAGCCCTGGGTGAAGAACTCGTAGGCGCGCGCGACGCGCGCGGGCGTGCGCAGCAGCCCCTCGCGCTTGGGGTCCTCGCCGAGCTCCTCGAGCAGCTCCTTCACGATGGATTCGCTTCGCTTCATGCGCTGTCCTCGGCGCCCAGGATCTCGACCGAGTTGTTCCGCGTCTCGACGAGGCGGACACCGACGAGTCGGGCGGGGGCGACTCCGCCTGCGACACTATCCCAGATGTGCGCTGCGATGTTCTCTGCGGTCGGCACGTGTCGCGCGAACCAGGGCACGTCGCGGTTCAGGAAGCGGCCGTCGAGCTCGCGCAGGACGCGCGCGTGGACCAGCTCGTCGAGCCGCCCCGGCGCCAGCACGTGCCCGCTGCGCGGGTCGAGCTCGCCCTCGAGCGTGAGCTCGACGCGGTAGTTGTGCCCGTGCCCGGCCGGGTTGGCGCACTTGCCGTAGACGGCCCGGTTTCGTTCCGGGCTCCAGTCTTCGCGAGCGAGCACGTGGGCGGCGCTGAAGTCGTAGCGCCGGGTCAGCCGGATCACCGCGTGACCTCCACTGTGAGGTCGCGCGTCGGCGAGAGGCGCACGCGGTGCAGGCTCCCGTCGGGGAGCGCGGCGTCGAGCAGCTCGAAGATCAGCTGCGCGAACGTCTCGGGCGTCGCCGGCCGCTCACGGAAGTAGGGGGTGTCGTCCGAGAGCGAGCGGTGATCGAAGCGCGCCTCGATCTCGCGCTCCATCAGCTCCTTCAGATCCTTGAGATCCACCACCATGCCCGTGCGGGGGTCCACCTTGCCCGAGAGGGTGACCTCGAGCTCGTAGTTGTGGCCCCTCGTCACCCCGTTCGCATCGCGATACGAGGCGGAGAAGTCCATCCTGCGGGTCAGGAGCACGGGCTCAGAATCGCCGCAGCAACCCGACGACGACTCCTTGGACCTGAACGTCCTCGGCCGGGAACTCCATGGGCGACATGCTCGCGTTCGCGGGCACCAGCCGGATCTTGCCGCCGTCCTGGTAGAACCGCTTCAGCGTGCACTCCTCGCCGCGGATCAGCGCCACGACCGTCTCGCCCGTATGCGGAAGCTTGCGCGACTCGAGCACGACGACGTCGCCGTCCATGATGTGGTCGTCGATCATCGAGTCTCCGGACACGCGGAGGGCGAAGCACTCGCGTTGGCCGACCATGTCCTGGGGGACGCCGATCGTGTCCGGGGTCGCGACCGCCTGGATCGGCTGCCCTGCGGCAACGCGCCCGAGCAGTGGGATCTCGGTCGAGCTGCCCGCAGGCTCCTCGCGCACCACCTCGATCGAGCGACTGCGGTTCCAGGCCTTCCGCAGAAGACCTTTGTCGACGAGGTTCTGCACGTGCTTGTGGACTGTGGCCACCGACGAGAGCCCGAAGCGCTCGCCGATCTCCTCCAGGCTGGGAGCGTAGCCCGATCGATCCAGGTACTCGCAGACGAAATCGAAGATCTCTTTCTGCCTCTTGGTGAGATGCATGGGAACTCCCGTGGCCGCCGCAACAGCGGAGACTCGAACCGAGTCTACTCCCCGCTGTTCCATTCCGGTCAAAGAACCGGCTGCGGTCGAAAGAAGCGTCGAAGGAACGGTTTGGGTAGGGGAAATTGGGGAATCGCGTGATGAACAGCGCAGAGGCCGGGTCGAGCGTAGTCGAAAGAATTGCGAAAATCAATACGATCCTGTCCGGGCTCGCCGCTCTGGTCGGCGCATCTGCGTGGTTCCAACCTTCAGTTGCCGGTTCGGACCTCTGGTGGCACTTGGCCGCAGGTCGGGAGATCGTCGCCACAGGCAGCGTGCCCACGGTCGACCACTTTTCCTTCACGTTTTCCGGCCGTCCGTGGATGCACCACGAATGGCTATGGGGAACTGGCTACTGGCTGGTGTACCGGATCTCGCCCGAGGCGGTGGCGCTGGTGAACCTGGCGCTCCTCTTCGCGGTGTTCGGGGTGGCCTGGGCGGTTGCGCTGCGCCACTGCGGCTCGCGGCTCGGCGCCGGGCTTGCGCTCTGGGCCGCCGCCGCCACCAGCTACTGGTTCCTCGACATCCGCCCGCACGAGGTCACCCTGCTCTTCGTCGGCGTCGTCCTGCTCACGCGGCAGCAGCCCTTCGCACGCTGGCTGTGGGCGCCGCTGATGGTGCTGTGGTGCAACCTGCACGGCGGGTTCGTGTTCGGCTTCGGCGCGATCGGGCTGTTCGTCGCGGTGGAGACGCTGGAGAACTCGCTCGAACGCCGGCGGCTCGCCGCCGACCCCACGCTCTGGCTGGGCCTCGCGCTGGCCGGGCTCGCCTTCCTCTGCAACCCGTGGGGCTGGCACATCCTCGAGTACCCGGCCGCGTACCTGAACTCCGACTCGCCGTTCCGCGCCATCCTCGAGTGGCAGCCGCCGCCGTTCGACCTCGATCCGCGCAACTTCTCGGGCCGCTTCTTCTGGCTGCTGGCGGCCGTGCTCGCCGGAGGCGTGATCGAGACGATCGCGCGGGTGCGCGGAGGCCGCCGCGCGGGCGACCTCTACCTGATCGCGCTGGCAGCGGTGACTTCGGCGATGGCGCTGACCTCGCGCCGCTTCATCCCGCTGTTCGCGCTGACCTCGCTGCCGCTCGCGGCGCGCAGCTTCGCCACCGCGAGCGCCGCGCTGCGCGCGCGGCTGCCGCCGTCGACGTCGTCGGCCGCCGAGCGCGTGCTGCCCGCGCTCGCGCTCGCGGTCGGGCTGCTGCTGTGGCGCGACGTGCGCCTCTTCCCGAACCCGCTCGAGCGCTGGACCGAGTACTACCTGTACCCGCGCGCGGGGCTCCGCTACCTGCAGGCGCTCGGCGTCGGCAGCCGCATCCTGAACTACTACAACTGGGGCGGGTTCATCTGGCTGCACGCCCCGCAGCTGCACGTCCTGATCGACGGGCGCGCGAACACCCTCTACGACGAGCGGACGTACGACGACTACGTCTCGCTGCTCTCCGACGCGGGCAACGCCCGGGAGCGGCTGGCGATCTACGCGCCCGATTCGGCGCTGCTGCCGATCGGCCGCGGTTCGCTCGCCGCGAAGCTGGCGAGCCAGTACGGCTGGCAGCTGGTGTACACCGACAACATCTGCGCGGTGCTCCTGCCCCCGGGCTCCCCGCGGCTGCGCGAGCCGCTGCCGAACGCCGACGAGGTGCTCCGCGACGAGCCCGACTGGCAGCTCGCGCGCGCCAGCGGGTTCACCGCCCGCGGCCAGCCGGCTGCGGCGCGCGAGATCGCCGAGGCGGTGATCGCGCGGGAGCCGCTGGCGGCGCGCGCGTACGGCGAGCTCGCCGACGCCTGGGCGAGCGAGCGCAACCTCGCGGGCATCGCGACCGCGATCGCGCGCGGCATCGACGCGGAGCCCCGCTTCGAACCGACGCTGCGCCAGTTCGAATCGGCGGCCTACCGCGTCGCCGGCCAGCCCGCACTCGCGCTCGCGGCGCTCCAGCGCGGCATCCCGCGCGGACCGTTCTCGCGACCCGAGGGCGTGCTGCAGGACATCCAGCAGCTCGAGGCAGGGCTCGCGTCCCGTTGACTTCACGGCCTGCCGTCGTACTCTGGGCGCCCCCTGGCACTCGGCTGCCTCGAGTGCCAACCACACGAACCCGGACCACAGGCGACTAGAGGGAGGGCGCGATGAAGATCCGACCGCTGCAGGACCGACTGCTCCTGCGGCCGAGCGAGGCTGAAGAGAAGACGTCGGGCGGGATCATCATTCCCGACAGCGCCAAGGAGAAGCCCCAGGAGGGCACCGTCGTGGCCGCCGGCAAGGGCAAGGTCCGCGACGACGGGCGCATCACGCCGCTCGACGTGAAGGTCGGCGACCGCGTGCTGTACGGGAAGTACTCCGGCAGCGAAGTCACGGTCGCCGGTGAGAAACACGTGATCCTGCGCGAGGAAGACGTCCTCGCCGTACTCAGCTGAGGAGCCCGCCATGAGCGCGAAAGAGATCCGCTTCGACACGAACGCTTCCGACGCCATCATCCGCGGCGTCAACACGCTCGCCAACGCGGTGAAGGTGACGCTGGGCCCGAAGGGCCGGAACGTGATCATCGAGAAGAGCTTCGGCTCGCCGGTGGTGACCAAGGACGGCGTCACCGTCGCCAAGGAGATCGAGCTCGAGGACAAGTTCGAGAACATGGGCGCGCAGATGCTGCGCGAGGTGGCCTCGAAGACGTCCGACGTCGCCGGCGACGGCACCACCACCGCCACCGTGATCGCACAGGCGGTCTTCCGCGAGGGCCTGAAGATGGTCGCCGCGGGCCACTCGCCGATCGAGCTGAAGCGCGGCATCGACGCCGCGGTCGCCGCGGTGGTCGAGGAGCTGAAGAAGATCAGCAAGCCGACGCGCGACCCGTCGGAGATCGCGCAAGTCGGCACGATCAGCGCCAACAACGACGCCGAGATCGGCACGATCCTGTCCGAGGCGATGGCCAAGGTCGGCAAGGAGGGCGTGATCACCGTCGAGGAGAACAAGGCGCTCGACACCGTGCTCGACGTGGTCGAGGGCATGCAGTTCGACCGCGGCTACCTCTCGCCCTACTTCGTCACCGATCCGGAGCGCATGGAGACGGTGCTCGAGAACCCGCTGCTGCTCCTGCACGAGAAGAAGATCTCGAACATGAAGGACCTCTTGCCGCTGCTCGAGCAGGCGGCGCGCGGTGGCAAGCCGCTGGTGATCGTGGCGGAAGAGGTCGAGGGCGAGGCGCTGGCAACGCTGGTGGTGAACAAGATCCGCGGCACGCTGTCGGTCGCCGCGGTGAAGGCGCCGGGCTTCGGCGACCGCCGCAAGGCGATGCTCGAAGACATGGCGATCCTCACCGGCGGCCAGGTGATCGCCGAGGAGCTCGGCATCAAGCTCGAGAACGTCACGCTCAACGACCTGGGCAAGGCCGGCCGCGTGGTGATCGACAAGGACAACACCACGATCATCTCGGGCGCGGGCAAGAAGAAGGACATCGAGGCCCGCTGCAACGAGATCCGCAAGCAGGTCGAGGACACCAAGTCCGACTACGACCGCGAGAAACTGCAGGAGCGGCTGGCGAAGCTCGCCGGCGGCGTCGCGGTGGTGAAGGTCGGAGCCGCGACCGAGAGCGAGATGAAGGAAAAGAAGGCGCGCGTCGAGGACGCGCTCCACGCCACCCGCGCCGCGGTCGAGGAAGGCATCGTGCCCGGTGGCGGGGTCGCGCTGATCCGCACGAAGAAGGCGCTCGAGACCCTGAAGGGCGTCAACTCGGAGCAGCAGGCCGGCATCGACATCATCCGCCGCGCGATCGAGGAGCCGCTGCGCATGATCGCGCAGAACGCCGGGCGCGAGGGCTCGGTCGTCGTCGACAAAGTCGCCAATGGCAAGGGCGCCTACGGCTTCAACGCCGCGACCGACAGCTACGGCGACCTGGTCAAGGACGGCGTGATCGACCCCACCAAGGTGGTGCGCTGCGCGCTGCAGAACGCGGCGAGCGTGTCGGGCCTCCTGCTCACCACGCACGCGATGATCGCGGACAAGCCGAAGGACGAAGAGGACGCGCACGCCGGCCACGGGCACTAGCGCGGCCTGCGGTCCCCGTCCTACAGACGGAGACGTCGCGCGCCGATCACTCCGAACGGGGATTTCCCCGAGGAGTTGCCGGCGCGCGATGTCGTCAGCGGAGCGTCACGCGGAGTTCCTCGCGCAGCGCCTGCGCGCGTTCGGGCTGTCGATCGAGCTCGCTCCGCGCGCGGTGTCGATCGAAGGCTCGCTCGCACTCTCGACCACGCCCTTCGAGACGCTGGGCCGGCCGCTGGTGTTCGCGCGCGCGCGCTTCTACAGCCTGGGCCACAACCGGCTGAAGTTCTTCGATCCCGCGATCTTCTTCGACCTGCCCGCCCTGGACGTGAGCCGCTGCGCCTCGAAGGCCGACGTCGAGGCCGCGCTGCGCCGCGCCTGGGCCACGCAGATGCGGGCGCTCGGCGAGGCGCTCGCCTGGCTGCGCCGGCTCGACGCGCCGCTGCAGCTCGTGGCGGGGGGCGCGCGGCTCCGCTTCCTGGACGAGCACGGCCCGATCGAGGTGCGCGCGCCGCGCGAGGTGCTGCTGCCTTCGATCGGCGCGCTGGCGCGGCGCTCGCTGGGGCAGCCGGGCGAGCGGCGCTTCCGGCCCTTGCCCAGCCTCGAGAGCGCGAACGAGCTCGCCATCTCGATCTCGTCGGCGGTCGCCGAGCGCGCGCGGCACACGCGCGGCACGGAGCCGCCGTCGGCCCCCGACGAGGCCCGGCCACTGCGCCAGAAACGCGCCCGCCGCGTGATGGCGATCTCGGCCGCGCCCAACGGGCCGACCGAGATCGCGACCCGGCTCTCGCTGCGCCAGATCGACCTCGAGCACTTCCGCGACGCGTCTCGCGCGCTGGCCGCATTTCGCGAGCGCAGCTACGAGCTGGTGCTGGTCGACGCGAAGATCGGGCGCGAGGACGGGCTCGAGCTCGCGGCCGACCTGCGCCGGCTGCCCGGCGTCGAGCAGCTCCCGATCGTGATCCTCGACGAGCGCGAGAGCCACGCGAACCGCGCCGCCGCAGGCGAGGCAGGAGCCGCGCTCTACCTGGCGAAGCCGTTCCAGTGGGACGAGGTCGAGCCGACGCTGCTCGACCTGCTCGACCACGCCGCGCAGCGGCGCTTCCACCGCTACGTGGCGCGCATGGCCGTGCGGACCGCCGCCAGCGCGGGCGCCTGGGACGAGCTCACGGAGCTCGTCGCGCGCGGCGGGATCTGTCTGCGCACGCGTCGGGACATCCTGCCCGGAGCGGTGGAGCGCTACCGCATCCACCTTCCGGCGCCGCTCGAGCCGATCGACGTCGACGGTGACGTGATCTCGCGCGCCAACCTGCCCGGCTACGCGAGCGTGCTGGCGGGCATCCGCTTCCGGCGCTTCCTCGACGACGGGGAAGCGCGCTGGATCCGGCTGATCGAAGACCTGGCACGCCGCGCGCAGCGCGGCGCGGAGAGCCGGATCTAGCCGACGACCTGGCGCGCCTTCTTGATGTCGTCGTCCATGATCGTCTTGCGCTTCTCGCGCTGGGCCGAGTTCCCGGCCTCCTGCGCGAGCCGCGCGATGTATTCCTCTGCGGCGGCCACCGCCAGCTCGACTGCCGGCCCGGACGTTCGCAGCTCGCCACCGTGCTTCACGAGCAGCCGCTTCACTGCGGCCGCGGGAAGTTCTGCCATGTGCTCTCTCGCCCCCGGAACGTGGTTTTTAGGGTTGGGGCCGTAGGATTCCCAGCCGGGAGGCTGGCGTCAACGGCTAGGCCTTCTCCAGCCGACGCAGGAAGGCGACCACCCGGTCGGCCACGAGCGCCTGCTCGAAGTCCACCGGCAGCACGTGTCCCGAGCGCTCGAGCCAGAGGAGCTCGCGCTCGCCGGGCCCGAGCTCGCGCTGCAGCAGCTCGGCGTTCAGCGCCGGCACCGTGGGATCGAGCCGGCTGAAGATCAGCTGCACGGGTGCGGTGATTTCCCCCAGGCCAGCGCGGACCTCTCGGGCGAGCCGCAGCAGCTGGTCCACCGCGCCGAGCGGCATCCGGTCGTAGCCCGGGTGGCGGAGCCTCGCCTCGACGTCGCGAATCGCCGGGGTCTTGGGCAGATGGCGGATGATCCGGTGCAGCCAGGGGACCGCCCGGCGCACCAGCCAGGCCAGCTCGAGCGGCACCGCGAGCACCACCAGCCCCGCGACGGGCCTCCGCTCGGCGACGGCGAGCGCCAGCAGCCCCCCCAATGAGAGGCCCAGCACGTACACGCGCTCGTGGCGCTCGGCGAGCGCGTCGTAGGCCGACACCACGGCCGCGACCCACGCTTTCCGGGGCAGCCCGAACAGCTCGCGGAACGAGGTGCCGTGGCCGGGCAGGAGCGGACCCTCGCAATAGAAGCCGGCCGCTGCCAGCGCTTCGGCGGGGGGACGCACCTCGTACGGCGTGCCCGTCAGCCCGTGGACGCACAGCACCGCCGGCGCGAGCCCGCCGCGCGGGTCGCCGAGGCGGAAGGGGCCGGCGTCGACTGTCACGGGAGCTCCTCTTCGGCGCGCCGCTCGGCGGCGCGCGTCACGGCCGCGATCGACACTCCGTGCGCCCGCGCCGCGCGCGCGCACGCCTCGTACTCCGGCTTCACCCGACTCGCGCCGTTCGGACCGCGCGTGATCTTCACGCGGATCTGCCCATACGCGGTCTGGACGGAGCGCGTGCCGCGCTCGAGCACCAGGCGCGGCACGCGCTGCACCCGCACGCCGAGCGCGCTCGAGGCGGCCAGCACGGCGCGCGCCAGCCGCTCCGCATCGTCCGGCCGCGCCAGCACGCGCAGCCCCTGGCCCGGCCTCCCCTTCTTCATCAGCAGCGGCGCGAGCGACGCATCGAGCGCTCCGTCGGCGAGCAGCCCCTCGACCAGGAACGCGAGGTGCTCGGGCGTCATGTCGTCGAGGTTGGTCTCGATCACGGCGACCTCGTCGCGCCCCAGGCCGGCCTCGGCCGTGCCGAGCACCGCGCGGAGCGCGTTCGGCAGCGGCCCTGCGCGGTCGTCCCCCGCGCCGAAGCCCTGCGCCAGCGGCCGCAGCGCCGGCAGCGGGCCGAACTCGTCGACCAGCGTCGCCAAGAGCGCCGCGCCGGTCGGAGTCACGGTCTCCCAGCCGACGTCGTAGGGTCGCGTGGGAATGCCGCGCAGGAGCTCGAGCGTCGCCGGCGCGGGCAGCGGGATCCCTCCGTGCTCGGAGTCCGCCACTCCGCCGTTCCCGAGCGGCAGCGGCGAGCAGCTGATGCGGGCGACGTCGAGCGCTTCGACCGCGGCGCACACGCCGACGACGTCGCCGAGCGCGTCGATCGCGCCGAGCTCGTGGAAGTGCACCCGGTCGACCGGCAGGCCGTGGATGCGCGCCTCTGCGCGCGCCACGCGCTCGAAGGCCGCGAGGCTCCGCTCGCGCACCCGCGCCGAGAGCCGCGCGCGGCCCAGCAGGGCCCGGATCGATTTCCAGGTGCGCTCGGCCGGGCGGCGCGCGCGCCCCTCGAGCGCGACCCAGCGCGCGTCGAGCGCCCCGCGAGCGACGCGGCGCGTGCGCATGCGGATCGGCCCGACGCCGAGCGCCGCGTGGGCGCGGCGGACCGCGGGCGCGGGCGCGCCGACGTCCAGCAGCGCGCCGAGCAGCATGTTGCCCGCTGCTCCCGAGAAGCAGTCGAAGTGGAGGACGCGCACGCCTCCGCCACTAGACGCGGTTGATGAGCGAGGCGACGTACGCGGCTCCGAAGCCGTTGTCGATGTTCACGACCGTCACGTTCGAGGCGCACGAGTTCAGCATCGCGAGCAGCGCCGCGACACCACCCAGTGACGCCCCGTAGCCGACGCTGGTCGGCACCGCGATCACCGGCGCCGACACCAGCCCGCCCACGACCGAGGCGAGCGCGCCCTCCATGCCCGCGACCGCGATCACCACCGAGGCGCGGCGCAGGAGCTCGAGCGAGGCGAGCAGCCGGTGCAGCCCGGCGACGCCGGCGTCGTACACGCGCTCGACCTTGTTGCCGAGCAGCTCCGCCACCGCCGCGGCCTCTTCGGCCACCGGCAGGTCCGAGGTGCCCGCCGAGACGACCGCGATCGGCCCCCGGCCGCGCGGCGCGACCGGCGCCTGGCGCAACAGCGCGAGCCGCGGCACGGGCAGGATCTCGAGCTCGGGCAGCGCGCCGCGCAGCTCCTCGGCGCGCGCGGGCTCGATCCGCGTGATCAAGACGTTCCCGCCCTGCGCCGCCAGCGTGCGCGCGATCCGCACCAGCTGGTCCACGGTCTTGCCCGCGCCCAGCACCACTTCGGGATGGCCGACGCGGAGCGCGCGGTGGGTGTCGACGCGCGCGTCGCCGAGCTCGACGAAGGGCGCGACGGCGAGCGCTTCGACCACCTCGTCGCGCGAGACCTCGCCGCGCGCGTGGCGCTCGAGCAGAGCGATCAGCCGGTCGCGGTCCATGCGGCCGGCAGTCTAGTCGATGTCGGCGAGCACCGGCACGAGCACGAAGTGGAAGCGGAGCGGCCCGTGCCGCTCGTACAGGACCACGTCGGCGACGACGCGGGTCGTGTCGAACACCTCCACCAGCTCGGGCAGCTGGAGCTCGGCACCCGGCGAGTAGCCCGCGCGCGGCACCGAAGGCAGCGAGGTCTCACCCAGCATCTGCGCCAGCGCGTTCGCCGCGGCCGACACCGCGATGTTGCCCACCTCGGCCAGGATCGCGAGCGGCGCGAGCTCCGAGGACTCCTTGCTCGCGATGCGCGCGCTGATCTCGTCCACGGCGGCGTTCGAGAGCAAGAGCGCCGCACTCGCCTCGAGGGGCCCGCGCAGGTCGGCGAAGATGCCCGCGGCGCGCTCGTCGCGGCGGAACAGCGCGCGCAGCGGCCGGCCGGCCGACAGCTCGCGCAGGCGCGGCGGCTCGGTGAGCAGCGTCGTGTCGAGCAGGATCGCCAGCGTGCTGGCCGCGTGGCCGGCGCAGATGTTCGCGAGCTCGGCGAAGCGGTCGTCGTCGTCGGTCACGACGCGTTCTCCACCAGCGACCCGATCTCGAGCAGGAACACGGGTGCGCCGTCGCGCAGGATCGCCACGCCGCCAAGGTGCGGCTGCTCGGCGAGCGGCGCGGGCGTCTCGCGCACGAACACCTCGAGGTCGTCGAGCACGCGGTCGACCAGCACCCCGAGCTTGAAGCCGCGCGCCTCGAGCACCACCACGCTGCCGGCGCCCGCGGGCACGTCGGGCAGCCCGATGCGCGGGCCGAGGTCGACCAGCGGCAGCGGCTCGTCCTTGAACATGAAGAACGAGTCGACGCCCGCGCGCTCGACCGCGGCCTCGGCCGCCGACAGCACCGCCTCGATCGCGACGATCGGCAGCGCGACACGGTGCCCGCCGACCTGCAGCACCAGCACGCGCTGCAGCGTGACCATCGAGGGCAGGTCGAGCAGGAACGCCGTGCCCTTGCCCGGGTCGCTCGTCACGCTGATCGCGCCGCCCAGCGCCTCGACCTGCCGCTTCACCGCGTCCAGGCCGACGCCGCGGCCAGAGACGTCGCTCACCTGGTCCTTCGTCGAGAGGCCGGGCTCGAAGATGAGCTCGCGGATGCGCTCCGCGGGCAGGTCCTCGGCGACCATCGCCACCACCAGCCCCTGCTCCACCGCGCGCTTGCGCACCTTCTCGACGTCGATGCCCCGGCCGTCCTCGTCGATGCGCAGCTGCAGCCGACCGCCGGCGCGCGCCGCCGAGAGCCGCAAGAGGCCCACCGGGTCCTTGCCCGCGGCCACGCGCTCGGCCTCGCCCTCGAGCCCGTGGTCGACGGCGTTGCGCACCAGGTGGAGCAGTGCGTCGTCCAGGTGGTCGAGCACCGCGCGGTCGACCTCGACCTCTTCGCCGGCGAGCTCGACGCGCACCCGCTTGCCGAGCTCGCGCGCGAGGTCGAAGGCCACCCGCGGCAGCCGCTCGAGCAGGCGGCGCACCGGCGTGGTGCGGATCTCGAGCGCGCGGCGACGCAGCTCGCGCACCGAGCGGGCGAGCTGGTCGAGCTCGTCGCCGAACGCACGCTGCAGCTCGAACCAGCCGGCGCTGCGGAAGAGCTCCTCCAGGCGCGCCTGGCCCTGGGTCAACACGCCTACCGCGGCCAGGAAGCGGTCAATCGCCTCCGTGCGAACGCGGACCGTGCGCGGCAGCGGCGGTGCCGCGGTCGCTCGAGTTTTTTTTTGAGCGGGGCGGCAGCAGAGGCGGGCTCTGCGGATTCGGCGGGCGCACGCGGCGCGGAGAGGCGCTCGATCAAGTCGGGGCGCGGCTCGGGTGCGGCGCCGCTCTGGTCCACGTGCGCGACCATCTCCTCGAGCGCGGCGATCGCCTCGGCCACCAGCGCCAGGCCCGCCGCATCGACCGGCGCGCCCGCGCGCAGCGGCTCCATCCAGTCCTCGAGCCGGTGCGCGAGCGAGGACGCGGCGCCGTAGTCGAGCGACGCCGCCATGCCCTTGATCGAGTGGGCCATGCGGAACAGCGTGTCGACCGCCTCGGTCGCCGGCTCGTCGCCCGCCGAGAGCGCGGCGAGCGCGCGCACCATCTCCTGCAGATGGTCGCTCGCCTCGTCGACGAACAGCGTCCTGTATTTCTCGAGATTCAAGGGTTTCCGAGGTTCGAAGAGAGTTCTCGTGGTCGCGTGGGCACCCTACCCACGCTCCGGATCTCGTCTCACTCCCCTTGCTTGGCGATGGCTTTCTGGGCGACCTCGATCACGTGGTCCGGCTTGAACGGCTTCACGATGAAGTCGCGCGCGCCAGCCTCGAGCGCCTCCATCACCAGCGCCTCCTGGCCCAGCGCGCTGCACATCACCACGCAGGCGCCCGGGTGGCCGGCGATGATCTCGCGCAGCGCCTCGAGGCCGCTCTTGCGCGGCATCACGATGTCCAGCGTCACCAGGTCTGGATGGTGCTTGGCGTAGGCCGAGACGGCTTCGTTGCCGTCGGCCGCCTCCGCCACGATCTCGTAGCCGCCGTCGGTCAAGATGTCTCGCAACATCTCGCGCATGAAGGCGGCGTCGTCCGCGATCAGAACCCGCTTTGCCATGGCTCCTGTCCTCCGCTCCTGCCGCGGAGCTCCGTCAGCAGCAGGATTCCCCGTTCGATCAGGCCCTCGGGATCGACCAGCCCGAGCGCCCTGTCCTCCTCGTTCACCCACTCGACCAGCTCGCCGCTGCGCACCACCTCGCGGCCCGCGAACAGCGAGAGCTCGCGCTCGATGCGCTGCACCCCGCCGGTCAGCACGCCCAGCCGCAGGCTGCCCCGCTCCAACACCAGCATGTGTCGGTGGCGCAGCGCGGGGCGGCCGGTGAGCAGCGCGCCGCCGTCGACGGCGGGCAGCGGCTCGCCGCGCATGTTCACCACGCCGGCCACGCCGAGCGGGATGCGCGGGATCAGGTGCGGCTGCGGCGCGGCCATCACCTCGACCACGGCGCCGAGCGGGACCGCGTAGCCCTGCTCGGCGACCTCGAAGCGCAGCCACGGCTCGTCCATCGCCCTGCCCTCACCGCGTCCGGAAGCGGCGCGCGACCTCGCCCAGCTGCACGGACATGTCCGACAGCCGCGCGGCCTGGCGCACCATCTGCTCGACCGTTCGCGTCTGCGCGCCGAGTCCGACGCGCATCTCGTTCACCGCCTTGGCGTTCTGGCCGACCACCGCCGAGATGCGCTCGACGTCGCCCACGATCCGCTCCGACTCGCCGGCCTGGCTGCTCGCCTGGCGGGTGATCTCCTCGGCGCGCAGCGACGCCTCGGTCACCGCGCCCTGCACCTTCTCCAGCGCGGCGAAGATCGCCTCCAGGTCCTGGCGCCCTCCGCGCACGTCGTCGCGCATCGCGCGCGTCTCGTGGGCGATGCGCTTCGACTCCTCCTCGAGCTGGCGGATCAGCGCCTCGATCTGGTCGGCGGAGCTGCCCGCGCTCTCGGCCAGCTTGCGGATCTCCTCGGCGACGACCGAGAAGCCGCGGCCCGCGTCGCCGGCGCGCGCGGCCTCGATCGAGGCGTTCAGCGACAAGAGGTGCGTCTTCTCGACGACGCTGGTGATCATCTCGGTGACGCGATGGACCGACTGGATCTTGCCCTCGAAGCTCTCCACGCGGTGACCGGCCTGCTCGATCTTCTCGAACAGGCTCTGCATCTTCGCCTGCGAGAGCCGCGACACGTCGACGCCCGCGGTGGTGCGCTGGCTCGCCTCGCTGGTGAGCTGCGACGCGCGCCGCGCGGCTTCCGCGTTCGCGCGCAGCGACTCGGCGATCTCGTGCACGCGCCCGCGGATCTGCTCGACGTCCTTCTGCTGCGCGGTCGCGCCGGAGGCCACGCTCTCCATGGTCGCGCCCAGCGAATGGCTGGTGCCGTTCACGCTCTGCGACGAGCTGGCGACGTCGCGCGAACTCTGCGCGACCTCGTCGGCGGCGCGCTGGATGTGCTCCACCAGCTCGCGCAGCTTCTGCAGCATCACGTCGACCGAGCGCGCGAGGTCGACGGTCTCGTCGGGGAAGCGGCGGCCGGCCTCGATGTCGACCTCCGCGGTGAGGTCGCCGCGGCTGATGCGGTCGGTGCACGAGCGCAGCGTGCGGAAGTTCGCGGTGAGCTGGCCCGCGTAGATCCAGCCGAGCCCGACCCCGAGCAGCATCGCCACGAAGAACGCGCCCCAGCCGGGCGCGCCGAGCAGGTGCAGCGCAGGCGTGATGCCCGCCCCGACGGCGGTCGCCGCGGTGAAACCGAGCACGAGCTTCTGCGAGAGGTCGAGGCGCACGAGCCTTTCCGCAAGCGCAAGTCTCTCGCGAAGCGCGAGAGAGCCTTGCTACTTCTCGGAGCGTCGCCGAGGCGCCTTGAAGTGCTGAAAGCCAGTGTCGTGCGGCTCGAAGGGTCGACCGCCGCGGGTGAACACGACGCCGCGCGCGGCGGTGATGGCTCCGATCTCCGTCACCCGACACAGGAGTCGACGGGACAGTGCCGCGGCGCTCGGTCCCCGCCGTCCGACGGTGAAAAGCAGCTCATAGTCTTCGCCGCCCGAGAGCGCGAGCGCGAGCGGATCGACCCGGAGCCGCGCGGCCGCACGCGCGAGGCCGGGCGCGAGCGGCAGTGACTCGAGCTCGACCCGCGCCCCCACGCCGCTCGCGCGCGCCAGGTGACCGAGGTCCTGCGCGAGCCCGTCGGAGACGTCGATCGCCGCGCGAGACAGCCGCGCCTGGACCAGCCGTGCGCCGGCGCGCCAGGGCGGATCCGGCGCAATCTGTCGCCGGACGAGCGCGCGCTCTGCCGGGGTGCGCGCGCCGGGGCCCTCGAGCAGCCGCAGACCCGCCGCCGCGCCCCCGAGGGCGCCGGTCAGCATCAGCCGTTCGCCCGCGCGCGCACCGCGGCGCAGGAGCAGCCGCCCCGCGGGCACGGCGCCGAATGCGGTCACCGTCGCCGTGAACGCCGGCGAGCGCACGATGTCGCCGCCGACGAGCGGACACCGACTCGCGCGTGCCAGCTTCAGCAGCCCGCGGAAGAACCCGTCCAGCCGCGCCGCCGCGATGCGCGGCGGGAAGCCGAGCGTGAGCAGGAACCCGACCGGCCGCGCGCCCATCGCGCCCACGTCGGAGAGGTTGACCGCCAGCGCCTTGTGCCCGAGCGAGCGCGGGTCGGTGGTGCGCCAGCGGAAGTGGACGTCCTCGACCAGCGCGTCCGTGGTCGCGACCAGCTCCTCGCCCCGCTTCGGCACGAACGCCGCCGCATCGTCGCCGATCGCCACGTGCCAGCCCGATGCGCCGCGCCGGTCTCGCGCGGCCCTCCGCCGGATCGCCTCGATCAGCCCGAACTCACCGAGCTCGCGCGGGTTCACGCGCACAGCCTCGCCGAGTG
>Ga0306920_100003331_pt1 | contig 20350 bp, 14 predicted proteins | sample flu12Cox44000170_FD_204666 | JGI IMG/M metagenome (GOLD analysis project Ga0306920, IMG submission 204666) | Lab enrichment of tropical soil microbial communities from Luquillo Experimental Forest, Puerto Rico - flux4day.12C.oxic.44.000.170 (v2)... | ecosystem: Environmental > Terrestrial >... | reverse complement strand
CCAACCGCGCATCGGACGTCCCCCACATCTCGTCACGCGGCGCGGATTATACCCAATATCTCGACCAATAGGGCGACTTTTTCCGCATCCTGCTAAGCGGCGGCGCTCGCCGGGCCGTGCTCTAGGAATCGTCAGTTCGGAGAGCCAGCAGATCTGGGAGGATGGGGAGTGCTATGGCAGGGACACCTGGCCGTCGATCCGAACACGCGGACACCTCGCACAAAGCGCAAGGAGGGACCGATACGCCGGTTCAAAAACGTTGCGGTTTGTCGGACACCAGATGGAGCTTTTCGGCCATTCGGCCGAGCTCGGGAAGCGAACCGGCCTTCATCTTCTGCATCGCCCTGCTGCGATGCACCTTCACCGTCGCCTCGGCGATACCGATATCGTAGGCAATTTGCTTGCTGAGGCGGCCGCGCGCGACCTGGATCATGATCTCGCGCTCCCTGGGGCTGAGCGAGGCGAAGCACTCCCTGAGGTCCGCTAAAGCCTTTTCGTTCTCTCGCCGCGCGCGGTCGCGCGAAAGGCCGAGCTGAATGGCGTCGAGTAGGTCCTGATCGCGGAACGGTTTGGTCAGGAACTCGATGGCACCCCCCTTCATCGCCTGCACCGACATCGGGATGTCGCCGTGCCCCGTGATGAAGATGATCGGCAGTTCCCGGTTTGCCGCGGCGAGCTCGCGCTGTAGATCTAGGCCGCTTTGGCCCGGCAGTCTGACATCGAGCACCAGGCAGGTGGCGCTATCCGGCGGATCGGACCCGAGAAAGTCGGCTATGGAGGCAAATAGCCGAACATCGAGACCGAGCGATCGCAACAGACGCCCGACCGAGGCTCGGACGTCGGGATCGTCGTCGATGACCAAGATGGTAGCATCTGCGTCAGGCATTGCTGCTGCCCAGATTAAGGGATCGCGGAAACGACCTTTTGTCCCGGTTCGCAAGGTTGCGTGACCCGCACGGTTCTAGTCCTAATCCACTAACCGGAACACCCTCATTCGTCTCCGAAGCACACGCGCGTATAGACCAAGGTTTACGCGCACGAACACCGCTGAGCGGCACGGCCTTTGCCGCCAAGCCTGCGCAATTCTCGCGCCGAGATAAGCCAAAATTTACGGACACCGGCGTTGCACCGCTGGCATTCTCCGCACAAATTCCATCGTCCCATGCGGAGCGACGGTATGTGGAGAGCCGCCCGCGCGAACTGCCAGAGGCGGCATGACGAAAAAGCAATTGGTTTCGGTCGTCGAGGATGATCGGTTCTTTCGCGAGTCGATGAGAAGGCTCATGAGGTCGTTGGGCTACACCGTCGAGGCTTTTGCGTCGGCGGCCGATTTCCTCGCATCGCCGCGTCTCGCCGAAACGGCCTGCCTGATCGCCGACGTCCAAATGCCTGCGATGACCGGGGTCGAACTGTACCGACACCTCATTGATGCAGGGCGCACGATCCCGACAATCCTCGTGACTGGGTATCCCAACGAGGTTGACCGAGTCGGTGCCTTGAACGACGGGGTCGTCTGTTACCTTCGCAAGCCGGTTGATGAAGAGGCTCTGAAGGGGTGTCTTCGCGCGGCTCTCGCATCCGGTCAGTCGCCTGCAGAAAATTCTTGATCTCGGTTATCGGGCAGAGTGAATTGCAACACAGCGCCGTGAGGTTGGTTCGGCTCCGCCAACAGCCGGCCGCAATGGGCGTCGATGATCGACCGGCAGATTGACAGCCCCATGCCGACGCCGGTGGGTTTCGTGGTGTAGAATGGCTCGAAAACGCGCTCAAGATGCGCCGGATCGATCCCCGGCCCGGAATCGCCAACGGCTACGCAGACCCCTGCTTGGTTCCGTTCAGTCCTGATCGACAGTTCTCGTGCCCCGGCCTCAACCGAGCCCATTGCTTCAACCGCGTTCAATATCAGGTTCAGGGCCACCTGTTGCAGCTGAACGCGATCGCCCTCAACGGGAAACAATCCGTCCGCAAGCCAGGTCTGGACCGAGACGCCATTCCCGGTGATTACGCTTTTCGCTAGTACGATCACCTCATTGATTGCCGCGTTAAGCTCAAAAAGCTCCTTTCGCGACGGCATCGTGCGGTGTTTGAGACCCGACCATGTAATCACCTTAAGCTAAAACGCTCCGCCCGCAACCGCTACGCGCCGGGCAAGGTGAACTGAAATATGGCCCCGCGCGGTCTGTTCGCATCGACCCACAGCCGGCCGCCATGGGCGTCGATGATCGACCGGCAGATCGCCAGCCCCATCCCGACGCCGCTCGACTTGGTCGTGTAGAAGGCCTCGAAAATGCGCTCCAGATGCGCCGGATCGATGCCCGGTCCGGTATCGCGCACCGCCACGAGTACGCCGGTGCGGTCTTTCGCGGTGCTGATCGACAATTCTCGTGCCCCCGACTCGACCGAGCCCATGGCTTCGACCGCGTTCAGGACCAGGTTCAGGACGACTTGTTGCAGTTGAACGCGATCCCCCTCGACGGGGAGTAATCCGTCGACCAGCCGGGTCTGGACCGAGACGCCATTTCTGACGACTGCGCTTTGCGCCAATACGATCACCTCGTCGATCGCCGCGTTGAGGTCGAAATGTTCCAGTCGTGGCGGCGCTTTCCTGATGTGGTCCCGGATGCGGTCGATGATGCCACCGGCTCGATCGACATCACCGACGACAGAGGCGAGTGCTTCGCCGACCTCGCCCAGCTCCGGCGGCTGCATGTTGAGAAAATTCTGGGCGGCTCGGGCGTTATTGCGCGCGCTGGCGATCGGCTGCGTGATCTCGTGAGACAGCGAGGCAGCCAGTTCTCCCATCGTGCTCACGCGGTTCATGTGCGCGAAATCGGATTGCATCTGCTCCAACCGCGCCAGCGCGTTTGTGCGATCCTCGATGTCCGTCAGGAGAACGTACCAACGGGTAATGCACCCAGAGTCATTGCGAATTGGGACGCCGCGGATGTCAAACCACCGATATTCGCCGTCGAAGCGACGCACGCGTGCTTCAAACTCGTAGGGAACACGGGAGGCTATTGATTTTGTGAAAACTTCAGCGACATGGGGAAGATCTTCATGATGTATTGTCCCGTTTGTTCCCCAGTTTTTCAGCCCTTCCAGCGACCGGCCACAATACTCGAGGATTTGGCGATTGACATTCTCGACGTCACCGTTCGGGGCCAAGACCCCCACGAGACCGGGTATCCCGTCAATTGCGGAACGCATACTTCGCTCGCTTTCACGCAACGCCTCCTCTGCGCGTTTCCGCTCGCTCAAATCGAGGACGAACGCAACGGCCTCATTGCTGCCTTCCTTGAACAGCGCCCCGCCAATAAGCACGGGAACGCGGCTGCCGTCCTTCCGGAAATACTCCTTCTCGAAGGGCTGAACAGCCCCGGTCGAGTTCAGCTCTGCCAGGGTGCACATGTCGCGCTCGCGCCATTCCGGCGGGGTCAGCTCGGTCCAGCGCACGCGGCCCGAAACCAAGTCCTCACGGTCATATCCCAAGATGCGGAGAAACGCGTCATTGGCCTCGATAACCCGCCCTTCGAGATCGGCAACGAAGATCCCAATGATGTTGGCGTCGACCAAACGACGGATTTTTGCTTCGCGATCTGCGAGGTCGCGATAAAGCCCCGTATTCTCAAGCGAGATTGCCGCCTGCGACGCCAGCAGCTTCAACACAGTAACGCGGTCAGGCGTGAAAACGTGCGGTGTCAGATTGTTTTCAAGGTAAAGAATGCCGATGAGCTTTCCCTGATTGATCAATGGCAAACAGAGAACGGAACGGACGTTATATTTCGCGATGTAAGGATCGGCAGAAAATGGGTTCTGCGACATCGCATCATCGAGAAGCACGGGATCTCGCGCACGTATTGAGTAGCGAATAAGTGACTCGGGCAGTGATACTGCATCGCGCGCCGGATGTGGCCGCACTTGCACGGTTACGCCATCTCCGCGCACGGCTGCCTCCGCGGAAGTTCGCAGCTCCTCACCTTGTACGGCAATCAAGAGGGCTCGCTCGGCACCGGCCTGCTCGATGGCCGCTCGCATAAACCTGTCGATAAGTTTTTCCACGATCATCTCGCCCGAGAGTGCTTGCGAGACCTCGATCACCGTTGCGAGATCGAGCTTTTCGACCGATGCCTCGATCGTACCGGTTGGAGCCGGCGCGCGCTCGTCCTGCCTCAGCCGCGGATGGAGCTGATCTAGTTGCCGGACCTTTCCGTCGGCTCCCCATCGGAGATAGCCCCGCCGTGCGTTTCCCAGGTAGAGATGCGCGATCGCCTCGAAACCGCGCTCGGCGTAAAAGCGCGCGGCCAGCTCGTGGGCGAGCGCCTCGTTGTGGACAAAGCCGTTTGCGCGTGCCGACACGATCGCGCGCTCGTACAGGTCCATGCCGTCGAGCGGGCGTCCCTCGATACGGGCAATCTCGGCCCCTACCAGCACTGCGCGGTCCTCAAAGTTCTGCGGACAGTGCGCTGCAAAGTCCCGAAGCTGTCGTTCGTGCCTTCCAAGCGCTTCTCGATGCTGAGCGTACGGGTCGGGGCCCATGGGCTCGCAGCATGCGGCGCGAGCCAGCGCGGCATAGAAATGATATTCCGTCTTCTCCAGCATAAAGAGCGAGAGCGACGGGGACCTCGCATACCAATTCTCGACCTTCTCCGCTGCGTCGATCGCCGACGCGTAATCGCCGGCGAAGAAGCGTGCCTGGAGCTTTCGGAGCCAGTGGTAACATTCCAGAAAGGCGTGGGTGGGTTGACCCGTCGCGCGCTCTTCGAAGGAGCGTTCCGTGAACCGACCATCGTCGAGGGAGCCGAACTTCGGAGTCCTTCCACGGAGCGTCCGGACGAGCGCGAGCTGTGCGGAAATTCTGTCGAGGAAGAATCCAAACTGCCGCACGAACTCCAATCCGTGCTCGGCCTCGCGCTCGACTCGATCCAATGGATGCCCCAAGGCAAGAAGAAGGGAATTGAGAGTACGGCACGCGTGTGCAGCAAATGCCGGGTCGCCGTGCTCTTTCGCCATCTGGAAGGCACGGCGCGCCGGATCGATCCCTTCCCCGAACGGTCGTGTCCACGGGATTAGACCCGCGAAGAGGAAATAGGTCCGTCCCCCAAAGTGATTCAATCCGCGACGTTCGAGCAGATCGCAGCCCATCTTTCCGAAGCGATAACCTTCATTGTAGTGGCCAAAGCGGGCGCTGGCGATCATGTGCAGTGCCGCGTAGTTGAATGGTGCGGCGTCGCTGCTGCCGCGCTCGAGGTTGAGATTGACGGCCCTGCAGATGCTCAGTGCGACCAAATTCTGGTCGGTATACAAGGCTGGTACACTCAGGCTGGTGAGTACGTTCAGCGCCGCCAGAGCCTCCGGATCCTGCATCAGCGGAAGGCCGACGAGATCCTCGATCGCACGGTTTCCGAGCCGGTACCAGATGCGATCGTACTCACCGCGCGCTTCCGCCTCGGTTGGGTGTGCCGACCAATCGATGCCCACATGCCGCAAGCATTCCAGGGCCACCGCCACCGCGCGCTCGCCCGCCCCAAGCATCGTGTAAAGATCCACGCGCCGCTGTGCGACGACGCATCGTTGAACCGTGTCGGCGGCACGCATAGAGAGCGCCGCCAGACGCTCCTCGGCCGCCTGCAGCGCGCCGGTACAGACTTCGCAGTCGGCTGGGTGCAGCTCTAGCGCAAAGGCGAGCTCCTGCCGGCGTTCCCACGCGTCCCTCGGCAACAGCGCCGAACCCGCAGTGAAATACGTCAACGCGGAGGCATAGGCCGACGACGCCTTGGCGCGCCTGCCAGCAGCCAGGTTAAGCTCTGCGAGTTGCTCGCGTTCGTCCTGTGATGTGATCAGGGGCGCACCGCGGTTGAGCTGGTTGGCAATCTCGAAGATTGCCTCATCGCGCTTTTCCAGTGGCGTATGCGTTAGGAGCAGCCGGCCGATTGTCAAATGCGCCTCGGCGCGCGACTTTTCGGGGATCAACGCATATGCAGCCTCGTGCACCGTGTCGTGAGCGAACCTGTAGGAGTGGTCGGTACGGTCGATCAATTGTTGGCGCAAGGCCTCCCAGAGAGCCGCATGCACCTGGTGCTCGGGCGTTCCCAGGGCGATGGAGAGTATCTCGACGTCGGCGATGTTGCCGAGGCAAGCGAGCTGCCGTAACGCGTCCTGCGTGTCGACCGGCAGCCGCGTCAGCTTCCCGGCCAGAAGCTCCCCGACGTTGTCCGTGTAGCGTTTGGCGTGGATGCCGCCGAGATCCCAGGACCACCGCACCTGCCCGTGATCAAACGCCAGCAGACCCTCGTCGGCGAGCACGTGCAGAAATTGGATCACGAAGAACGGATTGCCGGCAGTTTTCGCGTTGACCAGCTCTGCGAGCGGGTCGGCCTGCTCCGCGTCGCAGCGGAGCGAATCTGCGACCAGCCCTCCCACGTCTTCGGCCGTCAGCGGCTCTAGGCTGATGTCCTGCACCCTTCCGGTTGCCCGGATCGCCTCTAGCTTGCGCATCAGCGGGTGCGCGGCTGTGACTTCGTTATCGCGGTAGGCGCCGATCAGGAGAAGATTGCGCAGATCGGATCGGCTCAACAGGTCTTCCAGTAGATCGAGCGTCGCCGAGTCGAGCCATTGCAAATCGTCGAGGAACAGCGCCAGGGGATGTTCCGGCCGAGCGAAGACGCCGATGAACTGCCGAAACACCAGCTGAAAGCGCCGCTGCGCGTCCTGCGGCGGCAGCTCGGGAACCGGCGGCGGATCGCCGATGATGAACTTCACTTCAGGAACGAGATCCGCAATCAGTCCCGCGTTCGGTCCCAGCGCCTCCTGCAAGTGGTCGCGCCAAGGCGCCAGGTCCGCTTCGCTTTTGCCCAGCAGCGGCCGGATCAGGCTCTGAAACGCCGGTGCCAGCGTCGAGTAAGGGATGTCGCGTTTGTATTGATCGAATTTACCGGAGGCGAAAAGGCCGCGTCGCGACATCAGCACCGGCCGCAGCTCGTTGACGACCGACGACTTGCCAACGCCGGAATAGCCCGAGACCAAAACCAGCTCCGGTGCGGCACCGTCAACGATGCGATCGAACGCGGCAAGCAAGGTCTCGACCTCGCGTCGCCGCCCGTAGAGTTTCTCGGGAATCAACAGTCGATCGGGCGTGTCTTGTCGGCCCAGCGGGAAGTCGGCGATACGACCCCTGGTTTCCCATTCGGCCAGACAGTATTGCAGGTCCCGCTCGACGCCGGCGGCGGTCTGGTAGCGATCTTCGGCTGCCTTGGCGAGCAGCTTCATCACAATATCGGAGACGGCCAACGGCAAGCCTGGGGCGCGCTCGCCGGGCGGTGCCGGCTGGCGCGCGATATGGCAGTGCACCCACTCCATCGGATCCGCGGCGGTAAACGGCAAAGCACCGGTAAGCATTTGGTAGAAGGTGACACCAAGTGCATAAAGATCGCTGCGGGAGTCGATTGACCGGTTCATCCGTCCGGTCTGCTCGGGCGCCATGTAGGCGAGCGTGCCGGCGATAGTCTCGGGAGGATGAGGTGACTGGCGCTCACGCACCAGGCGCGAAGCGATGCCGAAGCCGGTCAGCCGTACCTCGCCGGCCTCCTCGTCGACCAGGACATTGGCAGGCTTGATGTCCTTGTGGACGAGGCCGCGCTGGTGAAGCTTGCCTAGAGCCGCGGCAATCGGGGGGGCGAGGCACAAGAAGCGTCCTGCCTCCATCGGCACGCCGAGCAGCCGGTCGAGCGGTTCGCCGTCAGCTTCTTCAAGCACCAGCATGGTCCGACCGGCGTCGCGCACGAGGTCCAGCGGCCGCACCGCCCACGCTCCGTCGAGCTCATCCCTCAGTTCGAATTCGTGGGTCAGGCGATCGAAGCTTGAACGTGACGGGTGGTCGCCGGCAGGAACAACGATGAGCACGGGCCGCCGCTCGCCGTTATCACCCAGCCGCCAGCCACGACGGAAGACGCGTTCGCCGTCCTCCCACAAGACCTGAGAGCCGCTATCCGAGTACGCGCCGTCAAACGTATGCGTCATCATCCGCCAGCTCCGGCGTCCGGCGTCCGAATTGACCCCGGCCGACCAACCTGCAGCACGAGCGTGGGCTTTTCGCCTTGCAGAAAACCTACCCTAATCGCCGGAGAAGCACCCGGTCTCTGTTGATCTCCGGCCCTCGTACCCGATGAAGGCCTGCAGAAACTTCAAGAACACAGGCCCGCGCCAGGCAAAGTGAACTGAAATACGGCCCCGCGCGGTTCGTTCGCATCGGCCCACAATCGGCCGCCATGGGCGTCGATGATCGACCGGCAGATCGCCAGCCCCATTCCCACGCCGCCGGACTTCGTGGTGTAGAATGCCTCGAAAACGCGCTCCAGATGCGTCGGGTCGATGCCGGGCCCGGAATCGCGCACGGCCACCAGGACGCCTGTGTGGTCTTCCTCAGTGCTGATCAACAGGTCTCGCGCCCCTGCCTCAACCGAACCCATTGCCTCAACCGCGTTCAGGATCAGGTTCAGGACGACTTGTTGAAACTGAACGCGATCCCCCTCGACGGCAAACAATCCCTCTACAAGCCGGGTCTGAACCGAGACGCCATTTCTCAGAATTATGCTGCGCGCCAATAGAATCACCTCATTTACCGCCGCGTTAAGATCAAAACGCTCCTTTCGCAGAGGCGCTTTCTTTATATGCTCACGCACACGGGCGATGATGTCTCCGGCTCGGTCTACGTCGTCAACGACACCGGCGAGTGCTTCTCTGACTTCGCCAAGATCCGGCGGCTGCATATCCAGAAAATTCTGGGCCGCACGGGCGTTGTTGCGCGCGCTGGCGATCGGTTGCGTGATTTCGTGAGACAGCGAGGCAGCCAGTTCTCCAATCATGCTCACGCGGTTCATGCGCGCGCAATCGGATTGCATCTGATCCAACCGCGCCGCCAGGATGTCGAAGGCGCGGCTGCCGAGCCGCACCCGCTTGTCGTCGTCGAGCAGGAGCCGGTGCGTCGAAAGGAGACGGAAGGGGCCGAACGCGACGGTGTTTTCGCCCCCCGCCGCTGCCTGCGGACCAGTCGCATCCGCATCGCGATCCTCATACAAGACGCGTTCCTCCTTGCCTGACTGGCCTCCATGAGGTTTTCTCCGATAGAGGCTGAAGCGCTTGCTTTTGTGTCTGATAAGGCGCTTGGTTGCCGTCCGGCGCCGCTCCAAAGGACCGGTCCTGTGCAAATCTTCCGAAATTTTTGTAGGGCTGCGCCGACGCCGTGTGCGGACTCTCGGGAGCACGAAGATGCCTCTCGCACATGACGCCCACCACGTCCATGCCCATCCTCGGCAACGTGACGGCGCTCCGCAACGCCCGGCGGGAGGCTCTCCGATCATCCCCGGCGTCGAGGTGAGGCGCGAAGGGCGGATTGAGCCGTTTCTGGATGCGCACCCAACGCTTTCCAGTGCCGGTGTGAAGTGGTCGGGGCTCGCTCTCGAGGACTACTCCGTGCCTGCGCTCGTCATCCCAAGACACGAGCATTTAGAAAATTTTGTCCACGTTGTTTTACGGGGATCGGTCAAGTATCAGGTCAGTACCCGCGGCAAGACGCTCGAGTTTCAAGCGAACCCGGGCACCACATTCATCTTGCCCCGAGGCACGGTCGATGAGGTGGTATGGAGAGGGCCCACTCACCGGCTTGCCATGGCAATTCACCCACGACTGCTCACCTCGGCCCTCGATGAAACCAGGCACGAGAGAGATATCGAACTGACCGAACATTGGAATTTGATGGACCCACAGATCAAGGCAGTGCTGCTCGCGATGACCACTGATCTGAACGAAGGCTCGCCGGCCGGTCGGCTATACGGAGACGCGCTGGGCACCGCGTTGGCAATTCACCTGCTCCATCGTTACGCGGTGCGCCGCCGTACGCCGGCGACACATCGGGGAGGGTTGCCGGGATTTCGGCTGAAACGAGTGCTTGATTTCGTCGGCGACAACCTGGCCGAGGAACTTAGCCTTCAGCAGCTTGCTGACATCGTCGGTATGAGCCCACATTACTTCGCGCAACTGTTCAAACAGAGTACTGGCTCTCCACCTCATCGATACGTACTATCTCGGAGAATAGAGCGTGCTAAAGAGAAATTAGCAGTATCTCGTCGCGGCGATGTTACGGAAGTCGGACTTGAGGTTGGATTCCAAAACCCAAGCCACTTCGCCCGAATCTTTCAGAAATTGGTAGGGGTGAGTCCCTCAAAATTTCAATCTGAGTTCTCGGAGGAACGACGTCGTCAGGTATCTATTGCTCGTTGACCCTGAGTAGTTAGGTCTTGGACTCCGTAAATGGCCACCGTTATCCGGGCGATCCCCCCCTTTCGATTTTCATAACCGGTTGCTGCGCCGAACTGATCGTTTTCGTCCATGAAGACGAGCGCGCGCCATCTTTGTGCGCACCCACTTCCGTGGGCGCGCTGAGCACGCGGTCGAGTGACCTGCCGCCCGAATCCTCGCCCAGCTGCCAGCGACGCTGGAAGACACGTTCGTCGTCTTCCCGCAGGAGACCGCCTTCAAGTCCCCGGCATCAGCGAATGCTTCGCTATTTTTCAGACCCCGCGGGGCTACTGAGTTGAGTTCGGCAGAATAAGCATTATGGGCGCCGAGCGCCCGCGGCCTCTCTCCGCTTGCCACCCAATCGCCTGAGAAATGCCGGCCGTCCGCTGACCCAGCCGGGATCCGGCGTACGTCGATCCGCCTTTTGCAGCAATTTGGCGGGATTTGCGGCGCTTAACTCGCGACGGCAGCGCATGGCTCCAACTAGGGGCCAATGCAGGCACGGTGAAGGAACGAAGATCCAAACGGCCAATGTCACCGCACTCAAGCCTTTGCACCACAAGGAGGCAGGTCCATGAGCGCCCTGATTCGCCCCAAGACACTGACGGTTGACGGACTGTCGGTCCGCTATGCCGAAGGCGGCCAAGACGGTCCCGACGCCATCCTGATGAGCCCGTGGCCTGAAAGCATATACGCCTTCGAGCGGGCCTGGCCGCACCTCGCGGCCGCCGTGCACCTAATCGCCATTGATCCCCCCGGCTTCGGCGGATCGGACTACCGCCAAACGCTGATGAACCCGAAGGCAATGGGGCATTTCATCCTTAGCGTCGCCGATGTCCTCGGCCTGGATAACCCCCACATCGTCGGCCCCGACATCGGGACCTCCTCAGTATTGTTTGCCGCTGCCACCGACCAGGGCAGATTCCGCAGCATCGTAGTCGGCAGTGGCGGAGCCGCGGTACCGCTAGATGTCACCGGCGTTCTCAGGGAGTGGATCGAAGCCCCCGACCTGGAGCCCTACCGCCAGATCGGCGGGCGCAAGATCGTCGAGATTGCCCTGGGCACCATCGCCGGCTACACCCCGTCAGACGAGATCCGCGAAGACTACATGTCTTGCTACGAAGGCGATCGCTTCGCCAACACCATCCCCTACGCCCAGAGCTACCGCGAATACCTGCCAGAACTCGCCGAGCTGTTGCCAGGCATCCATACACCGGTCCGGATCGTTGCAGGAGCCGACGACCAGGTGGTGCCCCGGTCGAACGCTGAGTTCCTCCATGAGCGACTACCCAACGCGCAGGTCGATCTCATTGCTGGCGCTGGCCATTTCTGCTGGGAAGAAAAACCCGCTGAATACGCTGCGCTCGTCACCAGCTGGTGGGACCGAGCCAACGCGGCGTCGAAAAGCTAAATTAACCAACGACATAACAGGAGCGGGAACATGACGACCACGGACCTCCTGACCGACATGCTGCTGGTCGAATCCGAGAAGACCGCCACGATCCACGCCCCGGTCGAGCGCGTCGACATCGCCGACTGGGTACTGCACCTGCCCGACGCAGAGTACCAGCGTTGCTGCGCACCGGATCATATCGCCGCCGGAGCAACAACCACCGACGACGGCCGGCCGATGTCGATCAATGTGGAGGTGATCGGCGGCACCCTCATGGTGCAGCACTACGTGGCCGAGGTACATGAACCCCACCACTGCCGGATGGTGTCGCTCAGCGACGTGCAGACACCGACCGGCTGGACCAAGATCTGGGTAATCTGGGAGCTCAGCGTCACCGAACTGGACTCGGCCAGCTGCCGATACACCAACCAGGTGCTTAGCTACCCGACACCGGCATTCCTGGAGACGCTCGAGGTCGCCGGGATCTCGTTCAAAGATAGTGCGGCCGACCGCCAAGCCGCCACTGACGACCACAACCGCCGTGAGACAGCTCTCTATGCACAAAGTCTCGAACGGAAGGCGCTGGCCCGCAATTAGATCCTGATTCTACTCCTAGGCATGCCGCGCTCCGCGCCCCTTAAGTGAACGTGATCACTCGATGAGCGATCGGTGGTCACGGCGAGATTGTTTCGCTTCGCTCGCAATGATGCCTAAGTCGTTGTCGTTGCGAGTTCACTGCCGCTGAGCCTCGGTCATTCCGCTACCTCATTAGCAACGATTTGGCGCGATTTGCCGGACTTTACTCGCCACGGCCACGCAAGTGGACCAAGTTTGAAGCCAACGCGGACACATATCGAAGTGCGCAGTGACGCAGAAGGAAAAGCCATGACAGTGCTCCAAACCAGATCGACGGCGGCGTCGGGCGCCGCCCGCTCCGGCCGACTGTTCGTTCTCGAACTGAGCGGCGATCGCATTCATTCGATGAATCCAGACGGATCCGATCGCAGGACCATCGTCACCGAGTGCCGCCTCCCCGACGGCATCGCCGTGGATGTCGAGACCGGTCATATCTATTGGACCAACATGGGTGTCCCGAACCTCGATGATGGCTCGATCGAGCGCGCCGACCTCGACGGCGGGAACCGTCGGGTCATCGTCCCGCAGGGCGTCACCCACACGCCGAAACAGATCCACCTCGATAAGCACGGCGGCAAGCTCTATTGGTGCGACCGCGAGGGCATGCGGGTAATGCGCGCGAACCTCGACGGGACGCAGGTCGAAAAGCTGGTCGAGACCGGCCGCAGTGAGACAGACCGGCGGGATCAGAGCCGTTGGTGCGTGGGGATCACCGTCGTTCCGAAGCTTGGCAAATTCTACTGGACGCAAAAAGGCCCGGACAACGGCGGCCTGGGCCGCATCTTCCGCGCCAATACCGAGATCCCGAAGGGCGAGAGCCCGGCGAAGCGCTCCGACATTGAGGTCCTGTTTGACCACCTGCCGGAACCGATCGACCTGGAGCTCGATCTTGCCAATCACGTCCTCTATTGGACCGACCGTGGCGATCCTCCGCGCGGCAATACCGTCAATCGCGTGCGGATCGACGACGCCAATGCGGCGCCGCAAGTTCTGATCACGCATCTGATGGAGGGCATTGGCATTGCCCTCGACGTCCCCGGCAATCGGATGTTCGTAACCGACTTCGCCGGTTCGGTCTATTCCGCCGATCTCGACGGCTCGAACGAGCGCAACTTCCTCTACGCCCAGGGCAATCTCACCGGCATCGCCTATGCCGAAGTCTGACAAACGCATCGGAGAACTGACATGACCGAGACCAAACCCATTCGACGCATCGCCATTATCGGCAGCGGCGTGATCGGCGCGAGCTGGACTGCGCTGTTTCTCGCGAAAGGCCTGCGAGTCGTAGCGACGGACATCGCACCGAACGCCGAAGCAGCGCTGAGAAAATTCGTCGAGAACGCCTGGCCGGCGCTCGAGCGATTGGGCCTGTCCCGGGGGGCGTCGCAATCGAACCTCGCGTTCACCGCCGACGTGGCGCATGCAATCGCCGATGCCGACCTCGTCCAGGAAAACGGGCCCGAGCGGATCGATTTCAAGCAGAAGCTCTATGGGCAGCTGGACGTATTGCTGCCCGCCGACGTGATCATCGCGTCGAGCTCGTCGGGGCTGACGATGAGCGAAATCCAGTCGGGCGCCGCGTCCCATCCAGAGCGCTGCGTCATCGGTCATCCGTTCAATCCGCCGCACTTGATCCCGCTGGTCGAGATTGTTGGCGGGGAGAAAACCTCGGAGGCGACGATCCGGCGCGCAGAGGAATTTTACACATCGATCGGGCAGCGCACGGTGCGCCTCAACAAGGAACTGCCGGGCCACGTTGCCAACCGGCTCCAGGCCGCGCTGGCGCGCGAGGTCTATTACCTCGTTGCCGAGGGCGTCGTGAGCGCCACCGACATCGACACCGCCCTCTCCTGGGGGCCCGGGCTCCGCTGGGGGATCATGGGCAACATGATGCTCAATCACCTCGGAGGCGGCCCGGGCGGCATCGAGCATTTTTTCCAGCAGTTCGCCGGCCCAATGGCGGCTTGGTGGAAGACCCTCGGCTCGCCGGTGCTGACTCCTGAAGTGCAAAAGACGCTGACCGACAGTGTCCATGCCGAGGTCGGATCGCGCGCCATCGCGGAGCTGGAGGCGGAACGGGATGAGATGCTGCTCAGCCTTCTCGAACTGCGCACCAAACGTCCAGAGCCGACGGCTCCGCGCCAAGTTGCAGCCGAGTAACGGCGCGGCTGCAGCTGGCTAACGTCTGTGACCGAAAGGAATTTCCAATGAATGACGTCATGATTGTGCGGACAGAACAGCCCCAACCGGATCTGCTCACCGAGGCAATCCAATCCAAAATCCGTATTCCGCAGCATAGCTCGGATTTCGACCTGCGCGGTGGCGTCAACCAGGTACTGAAAGACATCGGGATGTCGACTGCAGACAGCGGCGGTAATCTCACCTTCTACGGCCGCGATCCAATCCTTCCGAGCCCCCATCGGTTTGGCACCATGGCCGCGGTCGGTCTGGCCGCCAAAGCCGTCGCGGTCGCGGCGCTGTGGCGGCACCGGACCGGTGAGGGACAGGATATCGCCGTCGACGTCCGCAAGGCGTTGCGGCGCTTCTGCGGGTTCTTCGATCAGAAATGGGAAACCATCAATGGGCGTCCCCCGGCTATCCTCGGGGACCCCCTCAACCCGTTCTCCGCACTGCCGCTTTTGTACGAAACGCAGGACGGGCGGCACGTCGTGCCCCTGAACCTCTACCCCAAGCTGGCCGCCCGCACGCTCAGCCTGCTCAAGTGCGGCGCAAGCAATGAAGCCGTCCAGAGCGCCATTCGGCAGTGGCGCGCCGACGACCTCGAAAACGCCGGGGCGGAGGCCGGGGTCGTGATGGCGAAGGTGCGCACCTTCGAGGAATTCCGAAAGGAGCCTCAATACGCCGAAGTGCTTTCCAGAATGCCGTTGATAACGGTGGAAAAGATCGGCGACAGCGAGCCGATCCCCTTCAAGAGAGATGCAAAGAGCCCGCTGGACGGCATTCGTGTCTTCGGAATGGGGCATGTGATCGCCGGAGCCGGCATCGGCAGAGACCTCGCCCAGCACGGGGCCGATGTCCTCAACATCTGGCGGCCCGGAGATACCGACATCGAGGGGTTCGTTTGGGACGTGCAGGTCGGGATGCGTCAAACCATCCTGGACAACTCCAAAGAGGATCGCGCCAAATTCGATCACCTGCTGAAGGACGCCGACGTTTTCTTCGCCAATAAGCGTCCGGGCTACCTCGAGCGCCACGGCCTCAGCGCCGAAGAGCTCTGCGCCAAGAAGCCGGGGCTGATCCATGCCAGAGTGGTTCTCCACGGGGACAAGGGTCCTTGGAGCAATCGTCCCGGGTTCGATGAAATCGGCGCCGCCGTGACGGGATTGTTCTGCATCGAGGGGACGCCCACGCAACCCAAATCGCCGCCGATCATTCCGATTTGCGACAATGTCGTGGGTTGGCTCGGCACAGTCGGCATTCTCGCCGCGCTGCGGCGCCGGGCGGTGGAGGGCGGCAGCTATCGGGTCACCGTTTCTCTGACCCGTACCCTGCTGTGGCTGCTTTCGCTCGGTATTTTCGACAAGGACTATGCCCGGGCGACAGCCGGATCTTCCGACGAGCACGCGGACGTGGCTCCAGACCTGTTCACGGCGGAGACGCCGCTGGGGACGTATCAGGGGATTACGGAGCTGGTCCTGTCGCGGACCCCTGCCTCGTTCCGAACAGTGCTGGTGCCGCGAGGCTCCAGCAAACCCGAGTGGCTGGCGTACTGAAAAGGACTGCTTCCGAAGGAGCGTAGGTACAGCCATCAATGACACGCGGCACGAACAGAGGTGATCCATGAGCGCGATGCTTGCGAACACTTTCGATCCCGTACTTCTGTCGCGATTTCAGTTTGCCTGGGTGATCGGCTGGCACATCCTGCTGCCGGCTTTCACCGTCGGGCTTGGCTCTTTCATCGCCGTGCTCGAGGGGCTCAAGCTCGCGACCGGACGCGGTGTCTATGTCCGGATCTCGATGTTCTGGATCAAGATATTCGCAATCGCGTTCGGGATGGGCGTGGTCACTGGTTTAGTCATGCCGTTCCAGTTCGGTACCAATTGGAGCCGCTACGCGGACGCGACCGCGAATGTGCTGTCACCGCTCTTCGCCTACGAGGGCTTTACCGCGTTCTGTCTTGAGGCGGGGTTCCTGGGTGTCCTGCTTTTTGGCCGCGAGCGGGTGCCGCCTTGGGCGCATTTCGGCTCGGCCCTGATGGTCGCGCTGGGGACTTTGTTCTCGTCCTTCTGGATCCTGGCCGCCAACAGCTGGATGCAGACTCCGGCCGGGTACGAGATCGTCAACGGCCAATTCTTCCCGAAGGATTGGCTCGCGGTGATCTTCAACCCCTCTTTTCCGTATCGGCTTGCGCACGTCGTTGTCGGTTTTTTTGTGACCACCGGCTTCGTCGTGCTCGGGGTCGGCGCCTACCTCGTTCGCCGTGACCCCACCAGCAACGAGGGCCGAACCATGCTGTCGATGACCCTCTGGCTGCTGACCGTTCTTGTTCCGCTGCAGATGGTGCTCGGTGACCTTCACGGCCTCAACACGCGCGAATACCAGCCGGCCAAGCTCGCGGCCATCGAAGCGCGTTGGGAAACCGGCCGGCGCGTGCCTCTGACATTGTTCGCCATTCCGAGTGACCAAGCCGAGACCAACTCCTTCGCCATTGAGGTTCCCTGGCTGGGCAGCCTGATCCTGACCCACGATCTCGATGGCGAGATAAAGGGGCTCAAGGCTTTCCCTGCCGACCAACGCCCGCCCGTCGCAATTCCATTCTTCGCTTTCAGGATCATGGTCGGCTGCGCCGTCGTGATGCTCGGGCTCGTGCTGCTGGGCGCATGGTTGCGCTGGCGCGGGCGGCTTTACGAAACGCCCCTGTTTCTCAGGCTTCTGCAGGTCGCGGCACCGCTCGGCTTCTTGGCGGTGATCGCCGGCTGGTGCGTCACCGAGGTCGGGCGCCAACCGTGGACCGTCTACGGGCTGTTGCGTACGGCGCAATCGGTGTCGCCGTCGCTGACCAGCGTCGACGTTGCGATCTCGCTTGCGGGTTACATGCTCGTTTATCTGCTGATCTACCCGTCGGGTCTCTTCCTGATGCTTCGCATCATCCGCAGAGGGCCAGGGTATTCCGATGAACGGGCTTCGCAGATGGAGGATAGACGCCCGCAAGCGCCGGTCCCGGCCGGAGCGCTGCGCCTCGCCGAAGGAGACACCCGATGAGCCAGTCTCTCGACCTCGTGCCGATTTGGACGCTGATCCTCGGGATGACGGTGTTCTTCTATGTCCTGCTCGACGGTTTCGATCTCGGCGTCGGCATGCTGTTCGGCCTCGCGCCCGACGCATCCTCGCGAAACGCGATCATGAATACGATCGCGCCGGTCTGGGACGGCAATGAGACTTGGCTGGTCCTGGGCGGCCTCGGGCTGTTGGCCGCCTTTCCGGTCGCCTTCGCCATCATCATCCCGGCCGTGTATTTCCCGATTCTGGTGATGCTGCTGGCGCTCATCTTCCGCGGCGTCGCGTTCGAATTCCGGTTTCGTGACTCGGAGAACAAGACCTTCTGGGATCGTGCGTTCTGCTACGGCTCGGCAATCGCCACCTTCGCGCAAGGGATGGTGCTCGGCACCTTCATTCAAGGATTTCAGGTCAGCGGCCGACAATTCGCCGGAACCTCGTTCGATTTTCTTTCCCCATTCGCGCTGCTGACCGGCGTCGGGTTGCTGTTTGGCTACGGCCTGTTGGGCGCCGGCTGGTTGATCCTGAAGACCGAGGGCGACATCCAGATCGCCGCCCGCCGCCATGGCCGTATCTGCCTGCTTGGGGTCGTCCTCGCAATTGGCATCGTCAGCATCTGGACGCCGCTTATGAGCGAGAGCATCGCCGCGCGCTGGTTCGCATGGCCCAACATCGCGCTCCTGGCGCCAGTGCCGTTGGCTACCGCGGCGGTCGCCTGGCTTACCTGGCGCGCGCTCGGCAAACGCGCGCAAGCCGCGCCCTTTCTCGGGGCGATCGGGCTCTTCGTGCTCTCCTATATCGGCATCGCCATCAGCCTCTACCCGATGATTGTGCCGCACCATTTCACGCTATGGCAGGCGGCGTCACCTGAGCGCACTCAGGCGTTCCTGTTGGTCGGCACTCTCGTGCTGCTGCCAGTGATCCTGATGTACACCGGATGGTCGTATTGGGTGTTTCGCGGCAAGGTGCGCGGCGACATCGGCTACGACTGAGACTCAATCACCGTCACAGCGAAGCAAGAAGGTGCCCCAATGAGCGCCATGTTAGAAGAAGTCCGCCCCATCGAAAGATCAACCGTTGACGATGCCTCTCATACCGCTCGGAAGCGTATCGTGATCATCGGCGGCGGCTTCGCCGGGGTCGCGGCGGCGCATGCGCTGCGGCATGCCGATGCCGAGATCGTCCTGATCGACCGCCGCAACCACCACATATTTCAGCCGCTGCTTTATCAGGTGGCGACAGCGGTCCTCTCCCCCGCCGAGATCGCCGCGCCGATCCGTCAGCTCGAGGTAAAACAACGAAACCTCAGTGTACTCCTGGCGGAGGTCACCCGAGTCGACGTCGCTTCCCACACGATTGAGGCGGCCTCTGGGGGCGCGGGCGTCCGCAAGGTCGCCTTTGATTATCTGGTGGTCGCGACTGGGATGCGCCCGAGCTACTTCGGGCACGACGAGTTCGCGCGATATGCGCCGGGTCTCAAGAGCCTCGGCGATGCCGAGACGATCCGAGCCAAGATCCTGAACGCGTTCGAACTAGCTGCAACGATCGATGACGAGGACGAACGCGCGCGACAGATGACGTTCGTGCTGGTCGGCGCCGGTCCCAGTGGCGTGGAACTCGCGGCCTCCTTGGCGCAACTGGTGAAAGTCACGCTGCGGGGCAACTTCCGCCGCATCGATCCGTCCAAGAGCACCATTATTCTGCTCGATGCAGCCAACCGGGTCCTGCCAACGTTTGCCGAGCCGCTGTCGCGCAGGGTGACCCGACGGCTCACGCGACTCGGAGTGAAGGTCCTGACAGGCGTCAAGGTCGAGACCGTCGACGAGCACGGTGTTGTCGCCGGCGGAAAGAGGATTCCAAGCGCCACTGTGCTGTGGACCGCGGGGGTCGCGGCTTCGCCGCTTCCAAAGATGCTCGGTACCAAAACCGACCGCGCGGGGCGGGCGCTCGTCGACCCGTTCCTGAAGGTCGTGGATGCGCCCGGGGTATTCGTCGTCGGCGACGCGGCATCGGTGATGCAAAACGACCATCCGGTGCCCGGCGTGGCGCAGGCGGCGATTCAGGAAGGGCGGTTTGTCGGGCGGTTGATTTCGAAAGAGCTGAAGGGGCGGAAGGTCCAAAGTCCGTTTCGCTATTTCGACAAGGGCAACATGGCCGTGGTTGGCAAGAATTACGCGGTGCTGGAGCGGGGCCTCCTGCACACCAGCGGGTTCCTGACCTGGCTGGTGTGGGCGTTTGTTCACATCCTCTCCCTGCCGCAGCTGCAGAACCGCCTGCGTGTGCAGCGCCAGTGGCTGTGGTCGTATTTCACCGGGCAGCGCAGCTCGCGGCTCATCCCAGAACCGGCGCGAACGCCGAACGGATAAGATCAGGGAAAATCGAGGCGCCTGCCGCGCGATCAAGACCGTGCGGCGGCTGCAAGAGGCCCCAAAAGAACGCAGTCGAGGGCCGGTGAAATAAGCCGTACAGGCGTTGCAATCTGATGATTGGCCACTTGTGTTGAGCTGAAGAAGTTGGTTGTGTCCCTGGGAGTGGTGTAGGAGCTAGTAGCCCGCCGCAGCGACCGCCAAGAGTCTGGCGGCGGTGGGCTACTTATCCACAGCAGTGGTCATCGTGAATCTCCGGTAGGGTTTGCCGAGTAGGTGAGGACGTTACCGCCCCCACCCCTCAGTCGGGTAGGATCGAGGCGCGGACCGGGCTTCGAATGATGCCGACGTCTCCTCGATCCCCCCTATCATTCCGTACGGCGGGTTTTCCCCAGTACGGCTGGAAGGATGGCATTTCGGACGG
>Ga0306920_100003330_pt1 | contig 20353 bp, 16 predicted proteins | sample flu12Cox44000170_FD_204666 | JGI IMG/M metagenome (GOLD analysis project Ga0306920, IMG submission 204666) | Lab enrichment of tropical soil microbial communities from Luquillo Experimental Forest, Puerto Rico - flux4day.12C.oxic.44.000.170 (v2)... | ecosystem: Environmental > Terrestrial >... | reverse complement strand
AGGCCGTTCTGTTGGCCGTTCTGCAGGCCGCTGTTGGCCGCGCCGCCGCCCGCGCCTCCACTACGATCCGAACCGCTCCCGGATCCACTCGTGTCGGACCCCGTGTTCGAGGTGCCTGTCTGCGAACCTGTGCCGGACGCGCTCGTGCCATCCACGTACGCGCGCTTCGCCGCAACGATAGTCCCTGCGGCGTCCTTGCCCGAGGGCGCCTCGTGATAGCTCAGGTATGCGACGGCACCGATCGCGAGTACCAGTCCGCCGACTACCCACACCGTTTTGCCCGACATGTTCACTCTCCCCAGGTTTGTTTGGATGACTCGTTGGCTTCTTGCGCTCTGAAATACGTACAGTCGACCTTCAAAAAAGTTGGTTTAACCTCACGCATCAGGGGCTCGACGGAGCATGGAGCGTCGCGCGACTGACAGTGCGCTCCCCGATCAGGAATGACAGCTCGACGGCCTGCCCCTGCATCCGGGCGCCCGGCAGTGCGATCGTCTGGCGCGTACTCCGGGCGGGGTCGGAGCTCCCCAAGCTATTGATTCGGAACGAGTGACCCCCGGTTGCGATGAGCACGTCCACAGGCTCCGCGGCGGATACTTCCAGCCCAACCGCGAGTCCGGTCTTGTCCCGGTAAAGGGTGGCGCGTCCAGTAACAGGGCCGTTGCCCACGACCACTGAATCGACGGTCGTCAGCGCGTCCGCTGCCATCGTGCCGACGGTCTCCCGCGTGCTAGGCGCTGGCCCCTGCGTGGTCTGATAGACGATCGTCCCGACCGTGAGCAGCCCCGCGACCATCGCGGCAAGCCGCCAGCCGCCGAAGGAGGCTTTGTGGTTGGCCGTGGCGACCGGGACGGACGGCAGCCGGTCGAAGATCGAGACCTTGAGCTGCGATGGAGGGTCCACTTGCCCGACCGCGTCGAGGTGGCGGCTGACACCCTGCAATTCATCGCGCAGCCTCCGCATTTGCGGATCAGCGAGCAGAAGCTGCGCGAGTTCGGCGCGCTGCTGACCGGTGAGATCGCCGTCGAGCTCGGCATGAATGAGCGCCATACGTTCGTCGTCAGTCACGTCAGATCGCTCCGCACCGCCGCAGGTGGTCACGCAGGCGCTCGCGTGCGCTGTGCAACCTCGATTTCACGGTCTTCTCAGGCAGCCCCAACGCTTCGGCAATATCCTCGTAGCTCAGCTGCGTGATATGCCGCAGGACGGTGACGGTGCGCAGCTCCGCGCTGAGTAGCATCAGGGCATCCTCGATCGCCTGAAGCGTCTGGTCGCCCTCGGCATCGCGATCGGGGCCTGGCCTCTCGTCGGCGGTGTTCGCATCCAGCTCGCCACGCGGCTTGCGCAGCGCCAGCGCGTTGAGGCTTTCATTGATCGCAATGCGATACAGCCAGCTATAGAACCGGAATGCTGGATCGTAATCTCCGAGGTGCTCGAAAGCCTTGAGGAAAGTCGTCTGGGCGACGTCCAGCGCGTCCTGCCGGTTGCGTAGCATCCGCAGCGCCACGTTGAAGACGGGCTTCTGGTAACGCATGACGAGCTGTTCAAAGGCATCGCGATCACCTTCCCGACAGCGCAGCAGGAGCGCCGGGTCGTCCTCCTCCTTCACCAAATACGGTCCCGCACTCAAAAAGTTGGTTCTCTCGACTCGAAAGGTGGCGCTTCTAATCCGCGCCCTGGACCATCGAGGATCCGATTGAGGCCGGCGGCGTATTGGAAAACGTCGTGGATCGCGAAGAGGCGCGGTTCGGGTAGGGAATCCAGGACGCACTGCGCCGCGCCACAGTGCGTGGCGTAGAGTCGCCCGATCATCACAACTTCCCCCGACTGACCCAGCTTGATGCTCTTCTTATAAAGGGCATCGCCGATAAAGGCGTTCCCGTCCTGGATACGCTACGCGATTTTTCCTCGCACTGCACGTGGCTGGCCGCGTGGAGAGGGGAAGGCACTCACTGAGGCGCGCCTAAGCCCCGGTCGCGGATTATCCTCAGCCGTCGAGCCGTTTGCTCATGCGCAGGCGGTTGCGCCCCGCAACGCGCGCGTAGCTCACGGTGTCCATTATTTTCCGCACGAGGAATACACCCAGTCCCCCGACCCTCCGGTCGGCCAGACTCCCCGTCACGTCTGGCGGCGCCAGCGACAGGGGATCGAACTGCGGGCCGTCGTCCTCAACCGTCATGGTGACAGCGTCGGTGCCCAGGTTCAGAGACACCTCAACTCGCAGCGTGATGCCTGGCTGAGAGCCATGCATCACGACGTTCATGAAAATCTCCTCGAGCGCGAGCTCGAAGGTCTGCATTTTTGAGGGCGAGAGGGCCGCCGCCGCCCAGAACTCCCGCACAAACTGGTTGAGCACGGTGAGCTGCGCGGCATCGGCCGGGACGGCCGTGCGTCGCGCGGTCACACGCGCCCTTGCTGCGCCTGTGCGAGCGCCGATGCCCGGTCTGGGTGCACCGAGATGATGCGGCTGAAACCGCTCAGTTCGAACACTTCGCGCACGGCTGGCTGCAGCGCGCAAAGCGCAAAGGAGATCCCCGAGCGCTGGGCCGCCCGCGCCGCCAGCAGAAACGCTCGCAGGCCGGCGCTCGAGACATACTCGAGCCCGGTGCCATCGATGATCACTGCCGCGGGTGACTTTCCGGCACCGCTCATTACCCGCTCGAGCGCCTCCTGAAAGCCGGGTGCGGCGTCAAAATCCAGCCTGCCCACCGGCGCTACGCAGGAGACATCCCCGATTTCCTCGATCCGCAGGTTCATGGCGCGCCCCAGGTGAGAACCGTGAGAGTAATGTCATCCGACTGCGGTGCGGTGCCGGCGAAATTCGTGACACTCTGGCAGATGCGCTCGACGAGCGCCGCGGGAGTGCCGCCGCCGTGTACGTGCACCTCATCGGCCAGTCGTTGTGCTCCGTAGAGCTCCTCGGCTGGGTTGAAGGCTTCCGTCACCCCATCCGTGAAGAGCACGAGCCGATCACCTGGCAGCAGCTGCACCGTGTGAGTTGGATAACGGCCACCCGACATCGCACCGAGCACGAGTCCACCCGCACCGCGAAGGGTTTCGACTGTGCCGGCGGCGCGCCGGATGTAGGGAGGGTTGTGACCGCCATTCGCGTATCGGAGCACACCGCTCTTCGGGTCGAGCACGCAGTAGAAGACCGTCACAAACAGATCCAGCGGATTCTGCGCGCACAAGGCATCATTGGTGTGCGCCAGGCATTCTCCGGGATCGGTGTGGTGAACCGCCAGCTCGTGCAGGTTGGTGCGTGCCACCGCCATGAAGAACGCCGCCGGCACGCCGTGCCCCGAGACATCCGCAATCACCAGCCCGATCTCTCCGTCCGGCAGCTCGATGTAGTCATAGAAATCCCCGCCCATCGTGGTGGCTGGAATCATGCGCGCTGCAGCCTCGCACCCGGGTCTGGCGGGAAAGGCCGCTGGCAGGATCGCGAGCTGCAGCGAGCGGGCGACCTCGAGCTCGGCTTTCAGCTGCGCCTGAGCTTTCTCCAGCGCGGCGTTCTTCTCGGCAAGCTCCCGGGTGCGCTCCTCGACCACAGTCTCGAGGAAGTGCGTCTGCAACTTCAGCACCCGCAACAGTCGCAGCAGGCGCAGCGCCCGCAGCCAGCGCGCATCAAACCCCAGCAGATAGAAAGGTGCGATCGCGAGCAGATCGACCAACCCTTGATAGCTGAAGATGAATGCGAATTTGTTTCGGGCTGCGACGATGCGCAGCAGGTACTCGAAGGTGAATATTGCGACGACGACGATCTCTGCCACACGCAGCGCGCGCGTTGCCCACTCCGGCAGCCGTGGAATCGATTCGACGCCAATGGAGGCGATGCTGAAGATGACCAGCGCCACGATGAGATTTTCGAAGGCACGGGCATAGGGCCCGCGGCCTTCCACCAGCCTCTGTGCGAGACCGCGCACCTTCGCTCTCGCGGCGTCCGCCCACCGCAGCACCGGCGTCAGCACGACCGGCAGCGTCAGGCTCGTCCGGGCGGTTCGTGCTCGCGATGAAACCGGTGGATGGTCCACAGGTAGCTCTCCATCAAGGAGTCCTTACCGAGCGCAACGAGAATTTCGAGCCGCCGACCGGCGGCGAATGTCCGCGCCAGCTGGGCGCTGGCCCGCGAGAAGTGCTTCAGCTGATTGCGGTACTGCCACAGCAGCTCGCGACTGGCCATTTTGTTCTGGTGTAGTTCCCAGGATCCGAGGGTAACGGCCATGAGTCCTATGAGAAACGTCAGTGCATTCTCGACCGGTATGCCGAGGAGGACGTGCTCGCGTGCCTTCTCTCCGAGCAGTAACAGAATCAGCACCACGGCGATGATGACCCCGAACAGGGTGCGCTTCAGCCATTTGGTGCGCACCCCGCTGCGCTGCAGTTTAGCCACTTTCCTGACGAAGTACTGGCGCTGATTCTCGATCCAGGCGACATCGACCCCGCCCTGCTGCGCGCCAGGCCCTAGGCCACCCTCTGGCGCTGGCGCCTCGACACCGATCAGTACGTGCCCGATCCAGCCAAATCCGTGGAAACGGTTTATGCCGGAGAGCGACAGAACTTCCTCAGCATCCACCAACTGATCGCCGCACACCAGACGCAGGTAGAACTTCACGCGCAGCGTTTCTGCGAGCGCACGGCACATCAGGTGCTTGGCGAACCAGCGGCGTTCGTGCAACACGTAGTACACCGTGGCACTCCATGTGAGGATAACCAGGTACACGAACAGGAGCAGTCGTGTACTCATGAATTTCTCATATGTGAGGTAGGCCAGGCCCATCGCGAACGCAACGAGATTAAAGAACGCAAACAGCTGGTCCGAGCGTTTCTGGAAATGCAGCGCGAGCGCATCGGCCTTACCGTACTGGAGATCGATACGCTCCAGCACCGGTACATCGTGTGGGTCCACCTGCACAGTCGGGGGCAGGCTACTCATCAGAGAGTCGGGGGCGGGCGGAGCGGCCCAGCGATTCCTGAAGCGGTGGTATTCCCGGTTGTAGGCATTCAGAGAGCGCAGGTGGACCTCGAGGCGACGCGGCATCGCCGGCAAGCGCTGCAGCGCGTTGTCACCGAGTCCGGCGAGAAAACAGGGCGCTCCGAGCTCCTCCGCCGAACCCGCATCCGCTGGTGAGCCATTTTTCGCACGCGCGGTGGGGATCCAGTACACCAGCCGCGCCGGCAGGCCCGCGTCGGCCGAGGCTTCCGAGAACTCGAGCCGTTCGTCATCCTTGTTGCGGTCCGTACGCACACCGAGGTAGCGCAGCACCGTGTCGGCAGTGCCGCCGGGCAGCACCGACGACTCCCCATCCCATAGTGCGATGAGCAGGCTGCATCCACGGGCAAGGTGCTGGGCAAGCGCAGCATAGTGCAGGTCCCGCTCCGCGCCGGGCGTGGCCAGCGTTACGCCCGCCGCGGCGAGCGGCAGCTCGCGGCAACTGACCAGTGGGTGCGCGAGGTACGTCTTGAGCAGGGCGAAGGTTTCGGCATCGAAGTCCGCGGCGTAGTGCTCGAGCGGCATCGGCAGCAGCGCATCCACCGGGACACCAAGTTCGAGGGCCGTCTGTACTACGAGTAGATCGGCGCCCGAGGCCATGCCGGCCATGATGCGCAGCTCAGAGTCCGGAAGGTGCTCCTTGAGCTGGAGGAGGATTCCGGTGACGGCCGCCCGCAGGTGCGGCAAGGCATCCGCACGCAGATCGCGGTGCCCGGAAACCCCAACGATGAAAGGCGAAATCGCGGCGTTCGTGTTCTCGTTCGACAAGGCTTGGTTCGCCGCTAGGGGATGAAGTGGTAGTCGCCGCGGGCAATTGTGCCGCCTGCGGGCCGCGCCGGACAACCTTACGTCCCCGCTGCGCACCCCCGGTCTCGCACTGCCGCGAGCGAGTGCGTTACACTAGCTCGCATATTAAACCCTTCGGACCGCGACAGGACGCCGTAGCCGGCCAGAAGGGAGGCTCTCCGACAAGGGCAGCACTGTCTTGGATTCCCCCAAGTACCGGGCGTTCTTAAGCTATAGCCACCGCGATGCGAAGTGGGGGGCTTGGCTGCACAAGTCGTTGGAGTCCTACCGGCCTCCAAAACAGCTGATCGGCACGGTCACGGCGCGCGGGCCGGTGCCGAAGCGCCTCGCGCCGATCTTCAGGGACCGCGAGGAGCTCGCCAGCGCCACCGACCTCGGCACAGTCATCAATGAAGCCCTGAGACAGTCCGCCTGCCAGATCGTCATCTGCTCACCGAGCTCGGCGCGGTCAAAGTGGGTGAATGAGGAGATCCTGGCCTTCAAGCGGCTCGGTCTCGAGGACCGCATCTTCTGCCTCATCGTCGATGGCGAGCCCAACGCGTCGGACGATCCCGCGCATGCGGACGAGGAATGCTTCCCGCCGGCGCTGCGCTACCGGCTCGGTACCGATGGCGAGCTCAGCACCGTGCGCACCGAGCCGATCGCGGCCGACGCGCGCGCTGGTAAGGATGGACGCAGCAACGCCAAACTCAAGCTGATTGCCGGGATTCTCGGCGTGGGCTTCGACGGCCTGCGTCAGCGCGAGCAGCGGCGCCGGCAGCGCCAGCTGTTCGCGATCGCATCCGGAGCCATCGCCGGTATGGTGATCACCAGTGGACTCGCTGCGGCCGCTCTCATCGCGCGTGCCACGGCTCAGCGGCAGACCGTCATTGCCAAGCGTGAGGCAGAAACCGCGCGCCAGACGACCGCATTTCTCGTCGACCTGTTCCGGATCTCGGACCCGAGCGAGGCGCGCGGCAACAGCCTCACCGCGCGTGAGGTGCTCGATAAGGGTGCAGCACGCGTCGAAAGTCAGCTGGCAAAACAGCCCGCGATCCAGGCGACACTGCTGGATACGCTCGGAACGGTGTACATGGGGCTCGGTCTGTATAACCAGGCGAAGCCGTTGCTCGAGTCGGCGGTCACCAAGCGGCAGGCGCTCGTGCCCGCGGAGCCGGGGGACCTCGCGCTCTCCCTCAGTCATAACGGGGACCTTCTCTCGTTGCGAGCGGAGTATCCCGCCGCCGAATCTGCCTACCACCGGGCAATTGCGCTTCAGAGCGCGCTGCCGCCCGACCAGCGAGACGATGCCGCACTGGCCCGGAGCCTCTACGGACTCGGGAATGAGCAGGAGGACGCTGGCCAGTTTGCGGCCGCCGAGCGCAGTCTGCGCGCTGCGCTCACGCTGCAGCAGCGGCTGTTCAAGGGTCCTAATGCGGACACGGCGCGCACGCTGCAGGTGCTCGCTTGGGCGGTCAACGAGCGCGACCTCAACGAGGCGATCCCCCTGATGCAAAGCGCAGTGGCGATGCAGCGCACACTGTGGGGCGCTGAGCCGTATCCGGACTACGCATACGCACTCAATGATCTGGGACTGCTGCTGAAATCCAAGGGCGATTACAACGGCTCAGAGCAGCTGCTGCGCGAATCCATGGCGATGTACCGCCGCCTGCTCGGCGACAAGCATAAAGAGATCGCCATATCCCTGCAGAATCTCGCGTTGGTGCTGCAACTCAAGGGCGATCTGGAAGGGGCGAATGCGACTTTCCGGCAGGCGCTCGCGATGCAACGCGAGCTGCTTGGCAACGTCCACCCGGATGTCGCGCTCACACTCAACAATCTCGCCTGGGTGATGTGGGCCCAAGGGGACATCCGCGGTGCAATGGACACCGAACGCGAATCGCTGCATATCTACCGCACGCTGTTCATCGGCGACAATCCCGACGTTGCACGCACGACGAACTGGTTCGGCTACATGCTCACGGAAACCGGGGACTACTCGGGTGCCGACACCTACCTGCAGGAAGCGCTGGCGATGCGCCGACGGCTCTTCGGGGACTCGCACCCCGAGATCGCCAGCAGCCTCATGTATGTCGCTATTTTTCAAGTTGCGACACATAAGTATCCCGAGGCGCTCGTCTCAGCGCGGGGAGCCGTGGACATGTATACGGCCGCGTTGTCGGCGTCCAACTGGAAGACGGCAGTTGCGCAGTCGGTGAGCGGCGCCGCACTTGCAGGCTTGGGCAGGTACGCCGAAGCGGAAGAGCAGCTCGTACACAGCTACACGGTTCTGAGCAACGACTACGGGGTATTCCCCATGTACCGCACGTTAGCGCGGGGTTACCTCGAGGATCTGTACCGGAAATGGGGACGGCCACAGGATGCCCGTCGTTACGCCGCCGCGAAGAACCCGCCTGCAGCGCCGTCACAGAGCGCTGAGGTCGTGGTAACGACCTCAGCACTGGCACATTGACCGCACGTCTGCCTGCACTTTTTAACTGTTCGATAGAATTCCGCGGTCGACGGAAATCGCAGCCGCATGCTAGGCTCTACAGTAAGGGGCTACGTTGTTTTATCGCGCACTCAATAAGTACTGGTGCGCAATTCACGGGTCGCTGCGCGGACCCTATAAATAGAACCGCTGCAGCGATCTGTAAGGGGAAAGTCTCTATGTTCACCACGTCAAGCGCCCTGCGCTCGCTCTTCGCGTTCATGGCGCTTGGCGCGGCCGTTGTAGTTCATGGCCAGAACATCAATGTGACGGCGGCCAACGCTTCCAACGATGCGATCTACACGGTGAACTTCGCCAATCAGACGATCAGTGTCCAGAACACCGATCAGGGGTCGTTGCACAGCCTGCGCTCGCTGGCATTCATACCCAATGTGACCAACCACCAGCTCGACCTGCTGGCGGCGGACAACGCCGGAGGCCTGATCGTCCGTTACTTCGGCGATTTCACGCCCGGAGCGACTCCTCCGGCCAACACCGCCGGCATCGTCGTCTGGAACGGGGCGCAGGGGGGCCCGGCCAGCCCCGACGCACTGTCGGTGGATGCAGCCGGGAATCTGTTCGTCGTCAACTCTTCGGCGGGCAATAATGCGAATCCTCAGTTGTGGCTTCTGCAACCCGGTGCCAACGGGGCGTTCGCGTCGCCCGTCCTGATCGATTCCAACTACGGCGCGAAGGAGGGCCTGGAGGAGACGATCGTCGCCGCGACCACTATCCCCTTGCCGCCGGGTGTAGTCTGTCAGCCGGCGGGCTCGCCTTGCCTGACGCAGATCAGTCCCGGCGACCTGCTCGTGCTGACCTCCAGTCCCTCATACGTTCTCCTGTATCCAGGAAGCGGTGGTAACGGGCCATCTGGGCCAACTACACCGTACACACTGATCAACCTTCCCGTGGGAACCTTACCCGGGGGCATGGCTTTCTGGCCTGTCGATAACAGCCTGATGGTCACCACCGGCTCAGGAGCCATTTTGCAGTACTCCTTCGGCGCCAACTTCTCGCCCAACGAGACGCCGGGGACATTCGTCAGCGGCCTCGGAAACGGGCAATTCAAGGTCAAGACCGGCCGCCAGAGCAACAACGTGTTCGCTTTCATTGCGAATAACAACGGCGGCGACATCCTCGAGTTCAACGCTTCAGGTCAGCTCATGTCCACCGTGACCAGCGGCGTGCAGCACCCCCAGGGCCTTGCCGTCAGCAACGTCGGCTTTCTTCCCTTTGCCAATTGTCAGCAGGCTAACGGCTGCGACCTCCTCGGCGGCAACCTGATGAGCCATAAAGTTGCGGCCGGCGTCAACCAGTCCGGCAACATCATCGAGGACGTGTGCGTGGTGCCGACAGATCCACGCATCGCACAGTGTGGGAGCTGCACAAACGCTGCCAATAGCATGTGCAACATTCCCAACCCGACGAAGTATCAGAACGGGCTGCCGGTTGCACAGGTTTGCGCGGGTTTCGGCAACGCCGTCATTCCGAACTCCCTTTGCGGCGCCTCGGGAAGCACTTCGAGCGGCTTTGCGCTGGTCAAGACGCTGTCCGGTCTCTACTCGAGCCAGGGAGTGTTTCCGCTCAATGGGACGCTGATCGAGAGCGATGCGGATCTGGTCCACGTGCTGGCCGGCGCCAACGATCCCGTCTGCGAGCCGCCTTTCGGCGGGTTACCGTTTCAGACGCTCGCATGGGCACCCCTCGCGGGAGAAGGCAAGGACATTGAGGGCAACGTGCTGCTCGACGTCACCAACGGCTGCGGCGGTGGGCACGGTGGAACTGGAGTTGCGTCGTTGTGGGGTACAGGACTCGCCCTGAACACGGGAGTGATCAACGGCGGGCTGACGGGCTTCGCCGCGACGGGCTACGCGAATCTGCTCCGCACTCTCGCGGACGAGGACAGCGCCGCCGAGCTAGCGTTGACTCCGCCGAATCCCGCGGTGTTCAACCCGCTGGCAAGTGGGAACTTCACGTACCAGCTGCAGCAGTGCATCCAGACCAGTCAGGGGGCTTTCGCGACGAGCTCGGCCGATTACGACGGAGCGGCGCTCGAGCTGCTGACGGCCGATCAGAACATCTTGAACGTTGCCGCGAACTCACCGCCCTTTACGGCCAACGCCGACTACCCCAACCCATCCGGAGCGCTGCGTCAGCGGCTGGAGAATCTCTATTACACCATCAACACGCGCATCCGCGGGAAACAGGCCGCGATGACGCCGCCTCTGCCGCCGCCGGCACCGCCACCGCCGACCATTACGGGTTCCCCGATCACGAAAATCAGTTCAGGGAAGTTCTACTCGTTCTCACCAACAGCCTTGGATTTTGCTAGCAATCACACCAACCTGACGTACGTGGTTCAGGGCCTGCCCGCGTGGTTGACGCCCTCCGCCACGAACGATGAGTTGACCTTGAGCGGCACGTCGGTCAAGGGAACCTCCAACATCCTCATTACCGTCAGCGACGGCTGCGCGACCGCGTCGCTGGGGTATACGCTCAAGGTCGACTGACGGAGCAGGTGGCGGGCCGACTTCTGCGGCCCGCCACTCATCTCTCAGTATTAGTCGCGGTGGTGAAAGGCGACTGGTGCCGCGCACTTCGCCGCCCCTGTCGCGACGCAACCGCTCCCCGGGAGACTCGCCTGCGTAGGCGTAACCCACGCTCTGGGGCATTAAACTGGCGCCGGTGAACGGCTGTCTTTTGGCAGTTCGGCAAGGGGCTATCCATGCATCGACTGATCTCGCTCGGCATCCTCGGCCTGTGCTTGACGCGGCTCTGCCTGGCACAGGAAGCGCCGTCAGCGCAGGGCAACACAGCGGCACACAGCGTCGTCATTCGCGCGCGTACTCTCATCGACGGAACCAGTGCCCAGCCCCGCGCCAACCAGGAAATACTGGTGAGTGGCGAGCGCATCGTCGCGGTCTACGCCGCCGGCACGCGGCCTCCGCCCGCGGGGGCGGAGGTGCTCGATCTGGGCAGCGCCACCGTGCTTCCTGGTCTCATCGATTGCCATACTCATATCTTCCTGCAGGGAGAGGTCGCTGCGGCCGGCGGCTACGACGTGCAGCTGCTCAAGTTCCCGGCGTCTTACCGCGTGGCGCGCGCGGTGGTCGCCGCGCGCCGTGCACTGGAGCAGGGCTTCACGACGATTCGCGACGTCGAGACCGAGGGCGCCGGCTACGGCGATGTGGGGATCAAACAGGCGATCAACGAAGGTTACATTCCCGGCCCGCGTATGTTCGTGTCGACGCGGGCCATCTCGACGACGGGTGGTTACAACCTCGAAGGCTACGCCCCCGAAATCATCGTGCCCAAGGGAGCACAGCTGATCGATGGGCCGGTCGAAGCGCGCAAGGCGGCGCGCGAGCAGTTGGATCATGGCGCGGACTGGATCAAGGTGTACATGACCCACCGCTCGTGGGTCGATGAGCAGGGTGCGCTCGTTTCACAGCCCACCCTCACGGTCGAGGAGCTCAAGGCGATCGTCGACGAGGCGCACGGCTGGCGCAAGAAAGTCGCCTGTCACGCCTACAACGGTATCGGTCTGCAGCGGGCGCTGGATGGCGGTTGCGACTCCATCGAGCATGGCCTCGAGCTCACGGACGCGCAGATTGCCCAGATGGTGAAACAGGGCACCTGGTTGGTGCCGACGCTCGCCGTCTACTACCACGATCAGGAGCCGCCGGACACACCGGGCGGCGTACGGGACCGCAAGCGCGTCGTGGTCCACGGCGTGTCGTTCCAGAAGGCTGTGCGCGCCGGGGTCAAGATCGCCTTCGGCACCGATGTGGGTGGTTTCCCCTGGTCAGAGCCGATTGCCCAGGAGTTTCCCCGCATGATCGAGTTCGGCATGACGCCGATGCAGGCGATTCAGGCCGCCAGCGCGCGGGGTGCTGAGCTTCTCGGCAAGCGCGGCGAGCTCGGTACCGTTGCACCCGGGGCGTACGCCGACCTGATCGCAGTCGCCGGCGATCCGCTCGCCGACATCAGCGTACTGAAGAATGTCGCGTTCGTGATGAAGAATGGGAGCGTGTTCAGCTCGACGTTGCGGCCAGCTGGAAACTGACGCGCGGCCGAGCTGCCGCCTGCCGCGTGCGCCGGCCCGCCGCCTCGGTGCGTTCACCGCCTGCGCGCGCCTGCGGCGTGCGCGGTAAGCTGCCATACCCCATGCCCGAGCTGCCCGACCTGACGGTGTATCTGGAAGCGCTGCAGCAGCGCATCGTCGGCGAGCGACTCGAGCGCGTGCAGATCGTCTCGCCGTTCCTGCTGCGTACCGCCGTTCCACCCATTCAGACGGCAGAGCAGCGGCGTGTCACCGAAGTGCGCCGCCTCGGCAAGCGACTCGCGATCGGACTCGAGGGCGAGCTGTGGCTCGTGTTCCATCTCATGATTGCCGGCCGCCTGCACTGGTACGACCGCGGCACCGCGCCGCCCAAACGCGCGGTGCTGGCGCGGCTGCAGTTCGGCAGCGGCACGCTCACCCTCACCGAAGCCGGCACCAAGCGCCGCGCGTCGCTGCATCTCGTGCAAGGTGAGGAACAGTTGCAGCGGCACGATCCAGGCGGCCTCGACGTTCTCACCTCCAGCCTCGGGCAGTTCGGCACGCGGCTGCGCAGCGAGAATCACACGCTCAAGCGCGCGCTCACCGACCCGCGGCTCTTCAGCGGCATCGGCAACGCCTACTCGGACGAAATTCTGCACGCGGCGCGGCTGTCGCCCCTTGTGCTCACGAGTCGGATCGAGGATGCGTCGGTGGCGCAGCTTTACGAGGCGGCTCGGCAGCAATTGCACCTCTGGACCGGGCGTATCCGCGAGGAGTCCGCCGGAAGATTTCCCGAGAAGGTCACGGCGTTCCGCAAGGAAATGGCCGTGCACGGCCGCTTCCGGGAGCCGTGCCCGGTCTGTGGTACGCCGGTGCAGCGCATCCGCTACGCAGACAACGAGACCAACTACTGCGCGCGTTGCCAGACCGGTGGCCGGCTGCTCGCGGACCGGGCGCTCTCGCGCCTGCTCAAGCAGGATTGGCCCAAGGACGTGGACGCCTTTGACCGGGATGCGTGAGGTATCGATGCGCTCCATGCCGGAGAGCAAGTCCCCGCCGGCAGTCGCGGTGCGCGGTCTGAACAAGACTTACGCCGGTGGCCTCACCGCTCTCAGGGACATCGATCTCACCATAAATCGTGGAGAGATATTCGCCTTGCTCGGCCCGAACGGCGCGGGCAAGACGACGCTGATCAACATCATCTGCGGCATCGTCACACCGACCGCGGGGACCGTCGCGGCCAACGGTCACGACATCGTTCGCGGCTATCGCGCCGCGCGCCGCAGCATCGGCCTGGTTCCCCAGGAGCTGCATACCGATGCGTTCGAAAGCGTCTGGGCGACGGTCACTTTCAGCCGCGGGCTGTTCGGCAAGGCACCGAACGCGGCGCTCTGCGAACGAATCCTCCGCGATCTCTCGCTGTGGGAGAAGAAGGACGCCAAGATCATGACGCTCTCGGGTGGGATGAAGCGGCGCGTGATGATCGCCAAGGCGCTCTCGCATGAGCCGGCGATTCTGTTTCTCGATGAGCCGACCGCCGGCGTCGACGTCGAGCTGCGGCGCGAAATGTGGCAGCTGGTGCGCGGGCTGCGCGACAGCGGCGTCACCATCATCCTGACGACGCACTACATCGAAGAAGCCGAGGAGATGGCGGATCGGATTGGCGTGATCAACCACGGCGAGCTGATCGTCGTCGAGGACAAGGTCCGACTGATGCGAAAACTGGGCAAACGGCAGCTGACCTTGCAGCTGCAATCCCCGCTCGTCCGGCTGCCGACGGGTCTGGCGGAGTATCCGCTCGAGCTGTCCCAGGATGGGCATGCGCTCGTTTTCAACTTCGACGCCCACAGCCGGGAGACCGGCATCCCGGGCCTACTCAGGCGTCTGAGCGAGCTCGGCATAGAGATCAAGGATCTGCATTCCGAGGAGAGCTCGCTCGAGGACATCTTCGTCGGCCTGGTGAGCACGCGCGCATGAACGTGCACGCGATCCGCGCCATCTACCATTTCGAGATGGCGCGAACGTTCCGTACGCTGATGCAGAGCATCGCCTCTCCGGTGCTGTCGACCGCACTCTACTTTGTCGTGTTCGGCGCCGCGATCGGCGCACGCATGGGAACGGTCGACGGCGTGCGCTATGGCTCGTTCATCGTCCCGGGACTGATGATGCTGTCGATACTGAGTGAGAGCGTGTCGAACGCTTCGTTCGGCATCTACCTGCCGAAATGGTCCGGCACGATCTTCGAGCTGCTGTCTGCGCCGGTCTCGTACGTCGAGGTGTTGATCGGCTACGTGGGGGCGGCGGCCAGCAAGTCGGTGATGCTCGGCATCCTGATCCTGGTCACGGCGCGTCTGTGCGTGCCCTACCACATAGCGCATCCCGTGTGGATGGCGACGTTTCTCGTGCTGACCGCGGTGACCTTCAGTCTGTTCGGTTTCATCATCGGATTGCTCGCGGAGAGCTTCGAGCAGCTGCAGATCGTGCCGCTCATGATCCTGACGCCGCTCACGTTCCTCGGCGGAGCGTTCTATTCGATCGGCATGCTGCCGCCGCTCTGGCAGAAGATCACACTGTTCAATCCGGTCGTGTACCTCATCAGCGGCTTCCGCTGGAGCTTCTTTGGCATTGCGGACGTGAACGTCGCCACCAGTGCTGCTGCGACGCTGGGCTTCCTCGCCTTGTGCGTCGCCGTGGTGAGCTGGATCTTCAGGACCGGATACAAGCTCAAGAGCTAGGGCGCGTGATGCGCAACCTGCCCGAAGGGGCAGCTTGTCATGCCGCCTGGCAATAGGCCCAAATACCGATGTACGCTGGCATGGTCGGGCGGCACCCTGCGCGCCGATGACTCAGTGTGGGAAGGAAGGTGACGTTGGCAGCGCTGGCGAGCCGGATGCGGTGCTCACAGTGCGGGCAGAAGGTCGCCGAAGTGGTGGCGGTTGCCCGCCCGAGACCGCGAGGATAGAGCGGCGCGCAGGAGATGCAGTTAGTGAGCCTTGCCCGCCTCTTCGAGCATGCGGTCTTAGGCGGGCGGGTAATTTAAGCGACCCTTAAGAGAGTCACCGCACAATGCGCCGGAATTGGGTCGATCGAGAGGCAATGACCATGGTTGCGAGGCCACGCGTTCCGGGAACAAGCGGCGGCGCGCCCGTGGCTGTTCTTTCGGTCGTGATTGGACTCGGCAGCGTCCTGACGAGTGTCGACGCGGCCCAGACCAGCACGCCCCCGCCTCCCGCGCAGAAGGCATCGACGCCTCCTCCGGCACAGAACCAGGGTGCGGCGCAGAACCAGGCGGCGAAGATTCCGCCGGATCAGCTCGACTCCCTGGTGGCCCCTATTGCGCTCTATCCGGATCCGCTGCTCGCTCAGGTGCTGGCGGCTTCCACCTATCCGCTCGAGATCATCCAGCTGCAGCAGTGGCTTGCGAAGAACCCTGGCCTGAAAGACAAGGCTTTGGCCGATGCCGTGTCGAAGCAGCCCTGGGATCCGAGCGTGCAGTCGATGGCCGCCCTGCCGGATGTGGTAAAGCGCCTGGCCGACGACATTCAGTGGACGACCGATCTCGGCAATGCGTTCCTCGCGCAGCAGAAGGACGTGATGGATGCCGTGCAACGGATGCGCAAGAAGGCCCAGGCGAAGGGCACGCTCAAGACGAACGAGCAGCAAAAGGTCGAGACGCAGACGGTCCCGAGCGGCCAGCAGGTGATCGTGATCGAGCAGGCGAATCCGCAAGTCGTCTATGTGCCTTCCTATGATCCCGTCGTCGTTTACGGTCCGCCCGTTTACCCGTATCCCCCGATCTACTATCCCTACTACCCGCCGGGTGCCGCGTTCGTCTCCTTCAGTTTCGGATTCATGATGGGTGCGTGGATGAGCGGCGGTTGGGGCTACGGTTGCGGATGGGGAACGACCAACGTCTATGTCAATCACAACAATAACTTCGTGCGCGCCGGCGGCGTGGGCGGCGTGGGCGGCGTGGGCGGCGTCGGTGGTGTCGGTGGTGTCGGCGGCGTTGGTGGAGTTGGTGGAGTCGGTGGAGTCGGTGGTGTTGGCGGTGTTGGCGGAGCGGGCGGCGTCGGAGGAGTCGGCGGCGTCGGCGGACCCGGAGGCGCGGGCGGAGTAGGGGGTCCGGGCGGCGTTGGCGGAGTCGGTGGAGTCGGCGGCCCCGGAGGTGGCAGTAAGCCCGGTGCCGGCAGTCCCAAGGGACCCGGCGGAGCGGGCGGCGCGGGCGGTGGCAACAGCAGTTGGCAGCACAACCCGCAGCACAGGGGCGGTGCTCCATATGGCGACCGCGCGACGGCCGATCGTTTCGGAGGCAGCACGCGTGGCGCGTCCGCCTCAACGCGCGAGGCAGGCGCCCGCCAGCAGATCAGCCGTCAGGGCGGAAATCTTCCCAGCAGCAGTAGCCGCGCCGGCGGTACTGGCGTGAGTGATCGAAGCGCCAGCGGTGGCGCGGGTGGAGCGGGCGGTCGCAATACGGGCCAAGGTGGCGGCGGACGCGGCGGAGCCGACAGCATCGGCGGCCGCGATTTATCGGGCGGTCGCGACATGTCGGGCGGTGTGTCCAGCGGATCCCGCGGAGGAGGGCGCGACGCCTTCTCATCCTCCAACGGTTACAACGGATCGCGCGCGTCCGCCTCGAGCCGACGCGGCTCATCGAGCTTCGGGTCGTCGCGGGGCGGGGGAGGCCGCGGCGGTGGACGTGGTGGTGGCGGGAGGCGCCGATGAGCGCGGTGAGATTGGCTTGCATCCTCGGGGCGATGCTCGTAGGCCTGCTGAGCGCAGCGCTCGCAGCGGACGCACCGGCGACAGCCACCAAGGCGACCAGTGTGACAGCCGCCGCTGCAGGGCCGCAGACGTTTGAATCAGCGGAAAAGGCGGCCGATGCCCTGATCGATGCCGCGGAGAAGTTCGATGTGACTTCGCTCATCCGCATCGTAGGTCCGCAGGGTGAGGATCTCGTGCTGACCGGCGAGTACGCCCAGGACCGGGAGCGTGCACAGGAGTTCGCCGCCCAGGCGCGCAAGAAGAAGCAGGTTACGCTCGATCCCAAGACCGACACTCGCGCTTACGTGCTGGTCGGGGAGCAGGACTGGCCGTTCGCTCTGCCGATAGTGAAGCGCGACGGCCGCTGGTCGTTCGATGCGGCCGCCGGGCGGCAGGAGCTCATGTACCGCCGCATCGGCAGCAACGAGCTCGATGCGATCGAGATCTGTGGAGGCTACGTCGACGCGCAGTTCGACTACGCGTACCGCAAGCGCCAGGGCTACACGGCGCCGCAGTACGCACAACGCGTCATCAGCAGTCCAGGCAAGCAGGACGGGCTCGCATGGCAGAACTCCGACGGCAGCTGGGGAGGCCCGATCGGGGAGAAGATCGCGCAGGCCATCGAGCAGGGCTACAACCTCAAAGCCGACCCGTACCACGGCTACTTCTTCAAGGTGCTCAAGGCACAGGGACCCGCGGCCCCGCTCGGCGCCATGGACTACGTGGTCGAAGGCATCATGATCGGAGGCTTTGCGCTCGTCGCCGCGCCGGCGGAGTACGGTGAGACCGGCCTGAAGACTTTCATGGTGAGTCACACCGGCGTGGTCTACGAGAAGGACCTGGGCCCCGACACGCTCGAACAATTCCAGAAGATGGATCGCTTCAACCCGGACAAATCCTGGACGCCGGTCGTCAACTAACTATCGCGCCGCAGACGCGAAGGAATCTGACATGACCAGACCCGAGATCGCCGCTGCTCGCGCGAGCGCGAAGCACTTCTCGCTGGCGTTGCTCGCGACCGGTATCGTGGCGGCGCTGCTCCCGGCGATGGCGGCGGATGAGCCCCCCAAGGAGTGGGATGGGCTCGTGCGGGTCAACAGCAAGCAGATCGATCACCTGTACAAGCTGCCCGAGGCGAATTTTTCCGGCTACAAGCGCGTGCGACTCGATCCGATCGAGGTCGAATTCGACAAGAACTGGAAACCCAACGAGTCCGAGCGCAGTCCCTCACGCCGGCTGACCAACAGTGACCTGGAGAAGATCAAGAAGACCCTGGCCGAGGAATTCCGCAAGGTCTTCACCGAGGAGCTCGCCAAGAACGGCTACCCGGTGGTGGATCAGGACGACGATGACGTGCTACGCGTCTCGGCTGCGATCGCCAACCTCTACATCACTGCGCCCGAGAAGATGTCGGCGGGTCGATCTCGGACCTATACGACGAACGCGGGCCATATGACGCTCGTGGCTGAGCTGCGCGATTCGGTGACCGGCAAGCTGATGGCCCGGGCGGTCGACAGCGTTCAGGCCCGGGACACCGGAACTTTCATGATCACCACCTCGGTGAGCAACCTTGCCTCAGCCCGAACGGCTCTCAGCAAATGGGCGCGCGTGCTGCGCGAGGGAATGGACGCCGCTACCGGCCGCGCGAAGTAACGACCGCACTTTCGCGGGTGCCCCACGGCGTCAGCGGTGGCGTTGCGATAGCAGGCCTGCCGAGCGGCCCGTTCGATGAGGTCCGTTCTGGGCGTAGTCCCACCACCCCACGTCGGAGCGGTGCCCAGCGCGCACAGCAGTGTCGCGAGAGTTACCCGAGGCACGCAGCGGGCAGTACTGGATTTCGAAGTGATCGAGGCTGAAGTGTTCATTGCGGTTCTGCGTCGGCGTGACGGCTGAATTTTTCAGCCGCAGCGGCGGCGTGCCGCGTGTGTCAACCTCTGGGGTATCAATACGTTAGACCGCTGACGCCCGAGTTGAACGCTGGGCGCAGCGCTTCACATAAGTCCCTTGGTTGCGTTGCCCTCAGCGTCTATGCTGGCCTCAAGGAGTGTGTCTTCAAGGAGAGGATTCCGATGCTGCAACGCCTGGCACTGTGCGTCTTTGCCGCGCTGCTGGCCGCCGCGCCGCGGGCATTTGCTCAGGAATACTCGCCGCTGCGCTGGTACATCTTCGGCGGGGCCAATGCGTCCCTCAGCAACACCAGCGACATTTTGCAGACCGGATACGACCTCGGCTTCGCGGTGACCTGGCGTGAGCCGGGCCATCCCCTCGGTGTTCGCCTGGATCTCAACTACGCCTCGAACAACGCCACCAAGGCGCTGCAGAATGCGGGCTCGGCGGCCACCGGGCTGAATATAACCGGCGGTTGGGCCGACATCTGGTCGGCGAGCGTGAATCTCGAGGCCCAACATCTCATTACGCCAACCACCTATGGTTATCTGATCGGTGGCATCGGCGCCTATTACACCCAGGTGCAGCTCACCGAGTACGCCTATGGTTATGTCTGCAACCCGTGGTGGGGCTATTGCTATACCGGCACCGGCAACGCCGTGGTGACTTCCAACTCGACCACGCGATTTGGCTGGAATGGCGGCGTCGGCATGGCGTTCCGCCTGCAGGGGCCGACGCTTTTCATCGAGGCGCGCTATACCCGCATCGAGACCTCCCCGCAGCCGCTCGAGTTCATTCCGATCACGATCGGATTGCGCTTCTGAGCTCCGCCCACCGCGTGGCAGATCAGGGGGCGTGGCGCACGCGGGCGATCCATTCGTCCACCAGCTGCTCGAGTAGCGTGAGCGGGACGGCGCCATTCTCGAGAACCACCGCGTGGAAATCCTTGAGATCGAATTTCGCTCCGAGCGCCGCGCGCGCCTTCTCGCGCAACGCGAGGATCTTGAGCTCGCCTACCTTGTAGGCGCACGCCTGTCCGGGGTCGGCCATGTAACGCTCGACCTCCGAAGTCATGTCGCTAGCCGGACTGCCGGTGGTGCTGACCATGTAGTCGATCGCCTGCTCGCGTGACCAGCCCTTGGCATGGAGCCCCGTGTCGACCACCAGGCGTGCGGCCCGCAGCAGCTCGAGCTGGAGGCGGCCGAGATCACCCCACGGATCGTCCTTGTACATGCCGATCTCGGCCGCGAGCTGCTCGGCGTACAGTGCCCAGCCCTCGGCGTACGCGGTGTAGATCGGCTGCTGGCGGATGAGCGGGAGGCCCTTCAGCTCGAGCGCAATGGAGATCTGGAAATGGTGCCCCGGGATGCCTTCGTGATAGGCGAGGGTC
>Ga0306920_100003329_pt1 | contig 20354 bp, 10 predicted proteins | sample flu12Cox44000170_FD_204666 | JGI IMG/M metagenome (GOLD analysis project Ga0306920, IMG submission 204666) | Lab enrichment of tropical soil microbial communities from Luquillo Experimental Forest, Puerto Rico - flux4day.12C.oxic.44.000.170 (v2)... | ecosystem: Environmental > Terrestrial >... | reverse complement strand
AGCGGCCTGTTGCGGTGGCTGGGTCATCTGGGCGGCTCCTGGCGAGTTCACCGGCGCGCCGCCTGACGTCGGTGCCACTGTAGTTGGTGGTGGTGGCGCCTCGGCTCGCGTCGTCGTCGGCGGCGTCGGCCGCGGCATCGGCTTCTCCGGCGGCGCCAGCAGGTGCTCCACCACTTTGCGGGTCGGGTTGTAGATCAGCTTGTCCCGGTCGGGGATCTCCATGCCGCCGGGCTGCTCCGGCTTCACTTTCGTCGGACGCTCGTCGGCGCGGATCAATGGGACGCCGCCGCTAGCTGCGTCGCCGCCAGCGTGGCGCATCCCCTGGACATAGGCAAACCATAGACCGCCGCTGAATAGCCCCATGACTAGCAGAGCCAGCAATGTCGCAAGCACGCGGCGCGGGTGCCGCTGAGGTTCGCTGTCGCGCGGGTCGGCGAAAGCCCCGGTGCGGCGATCGGGATCGATCGGTCCGAGGTGGTAGGCCACAACTACATCTCCTGCATCGGCTCGACGCCGATGACGGCGAGGCCGGAGGCGATGACAATGGCGACCGCGCGCACCAAAGCCAGGCGCGCGCGGGTCAGCGCCGGCTCGGCAGCGAGAATGAAGCGCAATGTCGCCTCGTCCTTGCCTTTGTTCCATAGAGCGTGGAACAGCGCCGCCACTTCCTGGAGATAGAACGCGATGCGATGCGGCTCGTGCGCCTCGGCCGCACTCTCGACTAGCCGCGGCCAGCCGGCGAGCTGGCGGATCAATGCGAGCTCCGCAGGATCGGACAGCCGCTCGATTGGGGCTTCGGTCAGTGCGACGTCCGACAGATCGTTTTCGGGGAATTGCTCCTCAGCGTGACGCATTACAGACGCCGCGCGGGCATGAGCGTATTGCACATAAAAAACCGGGTTGTCCCGCGATTGCTCGGTCACCTTGGCAAAGTCGAAGTCGAGAGCCTGGTCGTTCCGGCGCGTCAGCATGATGAAGCGGAAGACATCCTTGCCGACCTCATCGACGACCTCCCGCAAGGTGACGAAGGTGCCGGCGCGCTTCGACATGCGCACCGGCACCCCTTTGTCAAACATATGGACGAGCTGACAGAGCTTGACGTCGAGGGTTGCGGCACCATCGGTCACCGCCCGCACGGCGGCCTGCAGCCGCTTGACGTAGCCACCGTGATCGGCACCCCAGACGTCGATCAAATTCGCAAAACCCCGGCGGAACTTGTCGCGGTGGTAGGCGATGTCACCGGCGAAATAGGTCCACGAGCCGTCCGATTTCTTGAGCGGCCGGTCAACGTCATCGCCGAATCGAGTGGCCCGGAACAGGGTTTGTTCGCGCGGCTCCCAGTCGTCGGGGAGCTTCCCTTTGGGCGGCTCCAACACCCCGGTATAGATCAGCCCGCGAAGCTCCAGCTCGGCAAGACACTCGTCGACCGCCCCATTCTCGGCAAGCTCGCGCTCTGAGACGAACAAATCGTGGCGCACACCGAGTGCTGCGAGATCCGCCCGGATCAACGACATCATTTGCTCGACGGCAAAGTCACGGACTGGCTGGAGCCACTCTGCTTCAGGCCGGCCGAGCCATTTGCGTTGATCCCGTCGGGCCAGCGCGCGGCCGGTTTCGACCAGGTATTCGCCGGGATAAAACCCCTCGGGAATCGGCCCGACAGCCTCGCCCAACGCCTCGCGGTAGCGCAGATATGTCGACCGGGCGAGAATGTCGACCTGAGCACCGGAATCGTTAATGTAGTACTCTCGCGCCACGCCAAAGCCGGCCTTGGCGAGCAATGACGCGAGTGCATCTCCAACCACGGCGCCGCGGCCATGAGCGACATGCATCGGCCCGGTAGGGTTGGTGGAAACGAACTCGACATTGACGCGTTCCCCGCCGCCGACCGGCGAATCGCCGAAGACGGTGCCAGCGCGCAGGATCGCGCGCAGCTGAGCGTGCCAGACCTCGGGGGCTAGCCTGATATTGATGAACCCCGGCCTGGCCGCGGCGACGGTGAAGCCGGAGCCGCGGTAATCGCCGGTGACGAGCCCGCGTCCCTTCAGAGCGGCGGTGATCCGCTCGGCAAGCACCATCGGGTTCTCTTTGAGGGCCCCGGCCAGCACCATTGCCGCATTGGTCGCGAGATCGCCGTGGGCCGGATCGCGCGGCGGCTCGACCGCGACCCGGCTGAATTCGAGCTCCGGCGGCAGCGCCCCGCCGGCCGCCAGATCGTCGATCGCGGCCATCACGAGACGGCGGAAGTCGCTGAAGATGTTGGTCATGTCGGAGTATAGGTATCGAACAAGCGATGATGCTCGTCGAGCGCAAAGCGATCCGTCATGCCGGCGAGGTAGTCGGCCGCGACCCGCGCGGTTTGCATGTCGTCAGGACCAGCGGCGAGCTGGCACCACTCGCTCGGCAAGCATTGCGGCTCGGCCAAGTAGAGCACGAACAGGTCGTGGACGACGCGGCGCGCTTTTGAACTCATCCGGTTGACGCGGTAGTGGCGGTACATCCGTTCGAGCAGGAAATCCTTGAGGGCTCGGTCGTGGCGCCGCATCTCGGCGGAGAAGGCGACGACCGGGGTGCCGAGCGCTCGGACCGCGTCGGCCGAGTCGACCCCGCTCGTAGCGATCCGCGACCGGGTCTCGACGATGAGATCGCCGACCATTAGATCGATCAGCCGGCGGATCGCTTCATGGATCAGGCGCGACTCTTCAAGCCCCGGATATCGCGACGCGACCGACTGGAAGACCGGACCGACCAACGGCACCTCGGCGAGATCGGCGACGGGAAACAGTCCGGCGCGCAAGCCGTCGTCGATATCATGGTTGTTATAGGCGATGTCGTCGGCGAGTGCTGCAACCTGCGCCTCGGCGCTCGGGAGCTGATCGAGTGCGAGCGGGTGACAGCGGTCATATTCGGCGATGGTCGGCGGCACCGGCAGATGGATGCCGGCGCCGCGCAACGGACCGTTGTGCTTGACGGTGCCTTCGAGCGACTCCCAGGTGAGGTTGAGGCCGTCGAATTCGGCGTAACGGCGCTCCAGCCGGGTCAGGATGCGAAAGGTATGGTCATTGTGCGAAAACCCGCCGAAGCAGGCCATCTCGGCGTTGAGAGCCTCCTCGCCCGCATGGCCGAACGGGGTATGCCCGAGATCGTGGGCGAGGGCGAGGGTTTCGGCGAGGTCCTCGTCGAGACCGAGGGCGCGGCTGACCGTGCGCGCAATTTGCGCCACCTCGAGGCTGTGCGTTAGCCGGGTGCGGTAATGATCCCCTTCGTGATAGACGAAAACCTGCGTCTTGTGGGTCAGCCGACGAAAGGCGGTCGAATGAATGATGCGGTCGCGGTCGCGCTGAAACGCCGATCGCATCGAATGCTCCGGCTCCGGATGGAGGCGCCCGCGTGTCTCCTCCGGCCTCGACGCATAAGGCGCGAGCAGTCGGACCATCGGCAGACCCTACGCTCGACCGCCCGCAGCGTCCACCCTTCGGCGCAAAGCCGATGGTCTCGCACGGATTACGAGACACCCCCGTTCCGTGGAAGCGGCACAACGCCGAGCACCGATTCGCCGCAACCTTATTTACACCCGAGGAGCCGATGCAATCGCCGCTGCGCAGGAGACTTCAGGTGGCACGCAACCGTCGGGTGGCCGTGTGATCGAGGCGGCCGTCGGCGCCAACGGTAACGCGGTAGTCACGCTCGGCCGCCTCGCGCGAGATCAGCCCGTCGGCGACGTCCAGCGCCACCTGCTCGGGATCGCGCTCGGCCGGGTCGCCGAAGCCGCCGCCGCCCGGCAATTCGAGCCGGATGAAATCGCCGCCCGGCACGCTCTGCCGGCCCTTAGGACCGATCGGCTTGCCCGAGACCAGGGTGACCCGACCGGGGGCCCCGGTGCCGCCACCGTCACGCCCGCGAGCGGGATTGCCGACCCGCTCGAAATTGCACAGCATCGCGATCGGCGTGCCTTCGGCGCCGCCCAATTCGATGACCTGGCCGAGACCGCCGCGGTAGTGCCCGGCCCCGCCCGACCCCTCGCGAAACTCGCGCCGCCGGAAGAGGACGGGTGCCACCGCCTCGGTCGCCTCGACCGGGATCGTGCGCACGCCGGAGGGAAACGCAGTTACATCGAGCCCGTCCTTGCCCGGTCGCGCGCCGGCCCCTCCGCAATGAAAGATCGCCGTGCTGAACGGTTTGATGTCGGGTGGCGCCCTCCCCTCCTCCGCGCCCAACTCGTCGAGAACGTCGGCGCCGCCATAAATCTGCGGGATCCACAAGGATGAAGCGCCCTCGGCCGGAACGCCGCCATCCATCACCTGATGCAGGCAGCCGAAGACGACATCGGGCAGCATATGGCCGACCGTGTGCCGGGCCGCGACCGCTCGCGGCCGTTTGGCGTTGAGGAGACACCCCTCGGGGGCGCTGACCGTGATCGGCGCGAGCGAGCCGGCGTTGTTCGGCACCTCGGGGGCGACCAGGCATTTGACGCCGAAGGCGGTGTAGGCGAGCGTGTAATTCAGCACGACGTTGATGCCGAAGGCGCTCGCCGGAGAAGTTCCGGCGTAGTCGACGTGGATGCCATTCTCGCCGATCGTCATCTCGGCCGCCAACGTCAGCGGCCGGTCATAACCGTCCATGGTCAGGCTGTTGCGATAGCAGCCCTTCTTGAGCTTGCCGATCGCCTCGATCGTGGCCTCCCGCGAAGTCTCGATTATGTGGTCGCCGAGCCGATCGAGATTAGCGATGGCGAATTCCTCCATCATCTCGACGAGCCGGCGGCTGCCCTCGTCGTTGCACGCGGCCAAGGCATAAACGTCGCCTTCGACCTGCAACGGCTCGCGGACATTGGCCCGGATCACGCGCAACAGATCCTCGTTCATCCGGCCTTCGCGAGCCAAAGCCATCAGCGGGATCGACAGCCCCTCCTCAAAGACCTGGCGCCCGTCGGGCCCCATGCCTAGCCCGCCGATGTCGACAACGTGAACAGTGCTGGCGAAGAGGCCGACCGCCTCGCCGCCCAGAAAGGTCGGGCTGACCACAGTAAGATCGTGGAGATGGCCGCAGGTCAACCAAGGATCGTTGGTGATGTAGTGGTCGCCCGGACGCATCGTCTTCAGCGGAAAGGCTTCGAGGAAGTGCTTGACCGCCGCCGCCATCGAATTGACGTGGCCGGGCGTGCCGGTGACCGCCTGCGCCAGCATGTTGCCGTCCCGGTCGAATACCCCGGCCGAGAGGTCTCCTGCTTCGCGCACCGTCGTCGAGAACGCGGTGCGCACGAGGGTCTGCGCCTGCTCCTCGACGACCGCGATCAGCCGGCTCCACATGATCTGCATGTGGATCTGGGAGAGTGCGGTATTTGGTCTGGCAAGCATCAGCCTATCTCTCTGAACTCTGGTCCCCGAGCCGACTATTGTATGTGTTGCCTATCAATCTGCGCAATCTAGCGCGCTTCGCCCGACTGGTCGACACGCATCGAGCCGGTGTCCTTTATCACTGCCAGGCTACAACGATTAATTGAGCTTATAATCGCTTATTGCAGCATCTGCAGCAGATCTGCAGCAAAGACTCTCCTATTAGTTGAGAGCTCGCTTCGCTTCCGGGGTTGCGGTGGCCTGCTGGGTTGTTCGACCGCCCGCTTCCAAACGATCTCTTGCGGCCCGCCTCGGCGGGTCATTACCCTCGGGCGTTTCAATCAACCTTATAATGAGAATATGGCAACTTTACCGGCGATGTACCGGTACCAACCGGTAGTGAACCGGATGCGATAGGGTCAGCGAATTCTCCCGGTCGTCGTGTCAACCGTCGGACCGAGCTACATGCGTTCCTCACCGGTTCCAGGTATGATGAAACTCTGCTGGCGAGCGTTCGCGCGTGGCGCCCTTTCGATTATTGGGGGAAAGGGGAGATCCTTATGCAAGGCATTTGTCTTCACTTGCTGCGTTATCTCACCACGGTGGTTTCAATCGCTCTTGCCCTTTCGGTACCAACAACGGCGATGGCCGATCTGATTACTCTGAAGCTCCCTGGAATCACGGGCGACGTGACCGCAGAGGGACAGCAAGGCACCATTGAAGTTTTGTCATTAACGGGCAACATTCAGGTACCCGTAACGGGATCTGCAGGCGTTTCGAGAACTCGAAGAGGCCGACCGAATTTTAGCGATTTGATGATCCACAAGCGTCTTGACCGTTCATCGCCTGCTCTGTTCCTTGCCTTAGTTAAGGGAAGCCTCTTTAAAAGTGGAGTTATTACTTTTCTCCATACCAGCGAGGGACGGCTTACGAAGTTCTTTACGATCACCTTGACCAATGTCTTACTTACAAAGCTTCAAACGGACGATTCCGAAAATGAGGTCTTAGCAGGCCCCGAGCAAATAAATCTCAATTATGAGAGGTTCCAGTTGAAGGATGAAGTGACTGGAGAGAGCGCCTGCTGGGATGTACTCACAGCTCGTAGCTGTTGAACGCTCAGCGGCGGATCAGCTCGATATAACCGAACGAGTCGATCCGGGCGTCGAAGAGGCGGCTGACGACAGTCGAGGTCTCGTCTTCGACGATGACGGCAGGGCCGGGGATGAAGGCGCCTGGGCGCAGTTTGCTCCGCTCGTGGATTGCCACTTCGATGAACTCGCCGATTTCGGAGTCGAAAACCGGGCGCGAATGCGCGGGCTCGGGAGCATAGTGCTCGGGTGTCGGTGCGACGGTCTCGCTCTCGGCGGGACGGGGTGCCGAAAGGAGCATGACCCAGCTCAGCACCTCGACCTCGACACCCGGGATGACGCGGCTGTAGAGACGGCGGTACGCCTCTTCGAAGGCCGTATGGAAGAAAGCAGCATCGCCGTCGCGATAGGCTCGGGTCGGCAATGGCACCGCGATCTCGTGGCCTTGGCCGCGGTAGCGCATAAACGCCGAGCGGGTCTCGGTAAGCTGCGCGTCGCCGGCGCCGCGGCGCACGATCGGCTCGGCCTGTGCCCGCATCGCCGCGTAGAGCGCAGTGGCCGCTCGAACGTCGAACTGGTCGAGCCGCTGCAACGCCGAGCGCACGATCTCGTAGGCGATCGGCGCGCGCAGAAAGCCGACCGCCGAGCCGACGCCCGCATAGGACGGCACCACGACGCGGTCGAGACCGAGCTTTTCGGCCATGCGCGCGGCGTGCAAGGGTGCGGCACCGCCAAAAGCGACCAGGGTGCGGCCGCGCGCATCCTTGCCGCTCTCGATCGCGTGGACGCGCGCGGCGTTCGCCATGTTCTCGTCGACGATCTCACTGACCCCGAGTGCCGCGAGCTCGATCGCCAGATCGAGCGGCTCGGCGACCTCGCGCCGCAGCGCCGCCTGCGCCGCGGCGCGATCGAGCGCCATGCGCCCGCCCGAGAACCGGGCGGGATCGATGCGGCCGAGCAAGAGATCGGCGTCTGTCACGGTCGGTGCGGTACCGCCGCGCCCATAGCAGGCGGGCCCCGGGTCCGCACCCGAACTGTCCGGCCCGACGGTGATCCGCTTCAGCCGGTCGACCCGGGCGATCGAGCCGCCGCCGGCGCCGATCTCGACCATCTCGATGACCGGGATGCGCAGCGGCAGTCCGCTCCCCTTCTTGAAGCGGTAGATGCGCCCGACCTCGAAGGCGCGGCTGGTCTGCGGTTTCAGCTCGTCGATCAGACAAATCTTGGCGGTCGTTCCGCCCATGTCGTAGGACAGCACCTTGTCAAGCCGGCATTGCCGCGCGATCTCGCCGGCGAAGATGGCACCCCCGGCCGGGCCCGATTCGACGAGCCGCACCGGAAAGCGGATCGCCGTTTCGACGGCGGTCAGCCCGCCCCCCGACAGCATCAGAAACAGCGGGCAAAGAAAGCCTTCGCGCCCCAGCATCGTTTCGAGCTCGGCGAGGTAGCGGCCGATCAGCGGCTGGACATAGGCATTGGCGCAGGCGGTCGAAAAGCGTTCGTATTCGCGCATCTCTGGCGAGACGTCGCTCGACAAGGTGATCGCGACCCCGGGCAGCCGAGCGGCGAGGATCTCGCCCGCGCGCCGCTCGTGCGTCGGGTTTGTGAAGCTGTGCAGAAACCCGACCGCAACGCTCTCGATGTCCTCGGCGGCCAGGCGGTCGGCCAGTGCCGCCGTCGCCGCCTCGTCGAGCGGCACGAGAACCCGGCCGCGGGCGTCGATGCGCTCGGGAACCGGAAACCGCAGCCGGCGCGGCACTAGCGGCGGCGGCAGGTCGATATTGACGTCGTATTGCTCGAACCGGTTCTCGTGCCGGATCTCGATCGTGTCGCGAAACCCCTCGGTCGTTAAGAGCGCGGTCTTGGCACCTTTGCGCTCGATGATCGCATTGGTCGCGAGCGTCGTGCCATGAATGATGATCGACAAATCGGCCGGGGCGAGCGCCGCCTCGCGCAATACCAGGTGAATCGCCTCAAGGACAGCGCGCTCGGGCGCCTCGGGTGTCGTCAGGATCTTGGCGCTGTAGCGCCGGCCCGCGACCTCGAGCGCGACATCGGTAAAGGTGCCGCCGATATCGACGCCTAATCGCGCCTCCCGCGTAGCTTGCCTCACGATTTCTCCGCCTCTCGCCCACCGGAAGCGGGAGTGTTTCGCGGCATCGGCCGTGGTGTCAACGAACCCGCGACGCCAAGAAGCCGCCGGGCTTTGGCCCGGCGGCTTTCGGCGCGGCATCAGCCAGGTTCAGGCGCGATGGTGCCAGCCGTGGTGCGGCACAACCAGATTGTTGGCTATCTGCTGCTGCTCCGAGGACAGGCTGGTATAGAGCGGCTTGAACGCCGTCAGCAGGCGCGCATCGTTTTCAGCGCGGACCTTCGCGAACTGCTCGCGCAGAGTTAAGCGCTGAACCGCATCCATTGTCCCAGGCTGCCCCCGGGCGGTGCTGATCGCCTGATCGAGCGCGTTGGCGTTCTCGCGCATCGCCGTGGCCACCTGCTGCCATTGCGTCTCCTGCGCCGGCGTGATCTTCAGCTCGGCTTTAAGGAAGGCGATCCGCCCATCCACTAATTGTCCGGGCAGCATCCGGGCGTGATGGCGGGCTTGGGTCTGCGCCGTGCCGGAATTCGCCGCCGGCGGGATAGTTTGCGCTGACGCAGGACTGAGCCCGAGCACAGCGACGCTCGTCAACAGAGCAGCAGCAAGAAGTGGTCTACGAAGGGTCATGATAGTTCACCTCGATCATAAGCGGGGCTCTTGCCCTCGTTTATGATCTACGGATCTGCGGATTGAAGTGTGCCTGCAAATCTTCGCATTACAGCAATTTAACTTTGCCTTCATCTGGCGACACAGTGCGACCCCTGCGTATGGCAACGACGAAGAGTGGCGTTTACCGCGTTCGGACCTGGTCCGCCGGCGGGAACGGGCTGAAGTTGAGCGGTGCATTCTCTTCGATGCGCTCACGGCTCGGCAGCTGCGAGGTGTCCCAGCCGCCGCCCATTGCCTGGATCAGCGCGGCACTGGCGACGAGCCGGCTCTGCCGGATATTGACGGCCGTCTCGGCGTTGGTCAGCGCAGTCTGATCGGCGACAACAACGCTGGTATACGCGACGGTGCCGGCCAGATACTGGTTGTTGATGATCCGCGCGGCCTCGAATGCTGCGGCCACGGCCTTGTCTTGGACCTCGGCCTGCTGGGCGAGAATGCGCAGAGCCGCGAGCTGGTCCTCGACCTGCTGGAACGCAGTCAGCACGGTCTGCCGGTAATTCGCGACGTCTTGGTCAAAGACGGCGCGGGCCTGTTCGACTTGGGCACTGCGCAGGCCGGCGTCGAATATGGTCTGCACGAGGTTCGAGCCGAATGCCCAGAACCGGCTCGTCGTGGCCAACAGACGATTTAGTGTGATTGCAGAAGTCCCGTAATCGCCCGTAAGAGTGATATTGGGGTAAAACGCCGCGACAGCGACGCCGATCTGAGCATTGGACGCGACCATCAGACGCTCTGAGGCGGCGATGTCCGGGCGGCGCTCCAAAAGCGCGGACGGCATCTCTGCCGGTATCACCGGCACCCCGATCTTCGCTTCCGTTGGCGGGATCGAAAATTCGGCGGGTGGCTTGCCGATCAGAACCGCGATCGCGTGCTCGAGCTGGGCGCGGGTCACGCCGACTGCGATCGCCTGCGATTGTGTGCTTTCGAGTTGCGCCTCGGCCTGGGAGACGGCCGACTGGTCCGCGGTGCCGCTCTGATACTGGTTGCGGGTGATGCGCAGCGATTCGGCATAGTACGAGGCCGCCGCGTCGAAGAGGCGCTTCAGCTCGTCAGCAACCCTCAGCTGCAGATAGTCGCTGGCCAGCGTGCCTTGCGCCGAAAGGCGCGCGCTGGCGAGATCGCCGGCGCTCGCCTGGGCGCTCGCCACATCGCCTTCGACGGTACGGCGGATCTTACCCCAGAGATCCGGGACCCAGCTCGCCGACGCGGAGGTGCTGAAAGAGCTGCTGGTGAACCCGGATCGGCCGGCACCCGTGCTGCTAATGGAGCCACCGCCGGTTCGCGAACGCTGCGCGCTCGCATTCAGATCAACGGTCGGGAAAAAAGCGGCTCGGGCTTGTGCGACGATCCATTCCGCTTGCTCGAACGCGGCCGCGGCTGCTTTCAGGTTTTGGTTGGAGATGTCGATCTGCTTTTCTAGATCATCGAGCAACGGATCCTCGTAGACCGACCACCAGGCGCCGCGGTCGATCGCGTCGAGCGGCTCGCCGACCTTCCAGCCCGCCTCCTTGTACTGGGCCGGCACTGGAGCATCAGGGCGTTGGTAATCCGGCCCGACCGTGCAAGAAGACATGAAAACGGCAACAACCCCGACGCCCTTCCACAACACGCCCCTCTCCCGCATCGCGGGAGAGGGTGGCGAGCAAAGCGAGCCGGGTGAGGGCTGAGCCACCGAGAACGGCGGCCCCTCACCCACCCGGCCCTTCGGGCCAGGTCCCCCCTCTCCCGCAGTGCGGGAGAGGGGCTTGTAGCTGAACCCCCGCATTCCCCCCGAAGCTCGCCCTCGTTAATTCATTATTCGCCGGGTTCGGGGAGGTGGCCGAGTGCAAAGCGCGGATGGCGAATTCGCCAACGCCGTTGCCCCCACAGTCGGAAGCGATCGAGATAGAGATAAATGACGGGCGTGGTGTAAAGGGTCAGCGGCTGGCTGACGAGCAACCCGCCGACGATCGAAATGCCGAGCGGATGGCGCAATTCGGCGCCCTCGCCGAACCCGATCGCCAGCGGCATCGCCCCGAGCATGGCCGCCATCGTCGTCATCATGATCGGCCGGAACCGCTTGAGGCAGGCCTGATAGATCGCCTCGCGCGGGCTCAAGCCGAGGGTGCGCTCGGCATCGAGCGCGAAATCGATCATCATGATCGCGTTCTTCTTGACGATCCCGATCAAGAGAATCACTCCGATCAGCGCCATGATGTCGAACTCGTAAGGGCCGCCCCAAGGCCACACCATCAGCGCCAGCACTGCGCCGACCCCCGCCCCGGGCAAGGTGGACAGGATCGTGATCGGGTGGACATAGCTCTCATAGAGCACGCCGAGCACGATATAGACGGCGAGCAGCGCGGCAGCGATCAGATACGGCTCGTTTTCGAGAGATTGCTGAAAGACCCTGGCCGTGCCCTGAAAGCTGCCATGGATCGAGGCGGGCACGCCGAGCTGGCGCATCTGATCGTCGATCGCCGCCGTCGCCTGGCTGAGCGAGACGCCTGGTGCGAGATTGAACGAGATCGTCGAGGCGACGAACAGATTCTGGTGGTTCACCGCGAGCGGCGTGTTGCCGGGGCCGAAATGGGCAAAGGCCGAAAGCGGGACCATTGTTTCTGAAGAGGTGCTGACCGGGGCGCCCGTCGAGGTGGCGCCGTGGCCGGTGTTGGCCAGCGCGTTGTTGGCCAGGTTACGTGCCGTGTCACTGGCGATCTGCGCGGTGGTGGCCGCGGCGCTGGTACTATTTGCGGCCGGTACCTTGGCCAACACGGTTCCGGCAAGTGCGTTAGTCGATTTGGTACCGCCGACCGCCCCGCCGCTGGTGCTGACATAGATCTGGTTCAAGGTGTCTGGGTTCTGCCAGAACTCCGGCGCCACTTCCATGATGACATGGTATTGGTTTTGCGCGGCGTAAATCACCGACACCTGACGTTGACCAAATGCGTCGTAGAGCGTGTTGTCGATCTGGCTGACGGTAAGCCCGAGGCGAGCCGCGGTGGCGCGGTCGATCACCAGATCGGTCTCGAGCCCCTTTTGCTGCTGGTCAAGATTGACATCGGTCAAGAGTGGCACCTTCTGCAACGCCGCTTCCAGCTTGGGTGCCCAATCGTAGATGTCATTGGCGTCATCGCCCAGCAGGGTGTACTGGTATTGTGCCAAATTCGCGCGACCGCCGACCCGGATGTCGGTCGCCGGCTGGAGGTAGAGCCGGGCGCCTGCAACCTCGTTGAACTTCGGACGCAGCCGTCCCATTACCTTCTGCATCGACACGCCGCGCTCGGACAGCGGCTTCAGCACGACGAACACGAAACCGCCATTGGTCTGGCCGCCGCCGGTAAAGGCGCTAACGCTCTGGACCGCCGGATCATGCCGAATGATATCGACGAACTGCGTCAGCTTTTTTTCCATCAGCTGAAAGGAGATGCTCTGGTCAGCTTGAATGCCGCCGAACATCAGCCCCACGTCCTGAGTAGGAAAGAAGCCCTTCGGAACGACCGTGATCAGATAAGCGCCCAGGCACAATGTCGCCAGCAGGCTCAGCATGACGAGCGACGGCCACTGCAATGCCCGGCGCAAGGTACGATCGTACAGACCGACGATCGCCGCGAAAGCACGCTCGCTGGTCCGGTACAGCCTGCCAGGTTCGTGGTCGCGGGGGTTACCGAGCACATAAGCGCACATCATCGGTGTAGTAGTCAAAGAAACGCCAAGCGAAATCATGATCGCGACCGACAAGGTCATCGCGAACTCGCGGAACAGCCGTCCGACGATGCCGCCCATCAGCAAGATCGGCACGAAAACGGCGATCAGCGAGAGGCTCATCGACAGCACCGTGAAACCCACTTCGCCCGCGCCCTGCAGCGCCGCCTGCATTCTGGTCATGCCGGATTCGATGTGCCGAGTGACGTTCTCCAGCACGACGATCGCGTCGTCGACGACAAAGCCGGTCGAGATCGTCAGCGCCATCAGCGACAGATTGTCGAGGCTATAGCCCAATAGATACATGACGCCGAAGGTGCCGATCAGCGAGACCGGCACCGCGACACTCGGGATCAGGGTCGCACGCACATCACGCAAAAATGCGAAGACGACGAACACGACGAGAATGATCGCGATGATCAGAGTGCGCTCGACATCGTGCAGCGAGGTCCGGATCGTGATCGTCCGGTCCAATGTCATCTCGACATTGATAGCGCTCGGGATCGACGCCTGGAGCTGCGGTAAGATCGCCCTGACGCGATCGACGGTGTCGATGATGTTGGCGCCCGGTTGTTTGTAGAGAAAGACCAGAACCGCCGGCTTGCCGTCGGCGAGTCCCTGGTTGCGCAGATTTTCGACCGAGTCCTTGACTTCGGCGACATCGGTCAGGCGCACCGGCGACCCATCACGATAGGCGACCACCAGCGGACGGTAATCGGCGGCATGATTCGCCTGGTCATTTGTGTAGATCTGAAACCGCTGGTCACCCTCCTCGATCATGCCCTTCGGGCTGTGCGCGTTGGCCGAGGCGAGCGCAGCGCGGACATCTTCGAGACCGATCCCGTATTTGAACAGCGCCAATGGGTTGAGCTCGACCCGCACGGCCGGCAGCGAGCTGCCGCTGATCGCCACTTGGCCGATGCCGTCGATCTGCGACAGCGCCTGTTGCATGACTGTCGAAGCCGCATCGTAGATCTGGCCGCGCGTCAGGGTCGCCGAGGTCATCGCCAGGATCGCGATCGGCGCGTCGGCCGGATTGACTTTGCGGTAGGTTGGGTTGGTGCGCAAACTCGTTGGCAGGTCCGCGCGCGCAGCGTTAATTGCCGCCTGAACATCCCGGGCGGCTCCGTCGATATTCCGGTTCAGAGCAAATTGCAGGGTGATTCGCGTTGTTCCGACCGTGCTTTGCGAGGTCATCTCGGTAACGTCGGCAATGATACCGAGATGGCGCTCGAGCGGCGTCGCCACTGTCGTCGCCATCGTGTCCGGGCTCGCACCCGGCATTGTCGCGAATACCGAGATCGTAGGAAAATCGACCTGCGGCAGCGGCGCCACCGGCAGCTTCAGATAGGCGAAAAAACCCGCCAGCGCGATCCCGAGCGTCAACAATGTAGTTGCGACCGGCCGCTTGATAAACAGTGCCGAGGGGTTCACCGGCTCGCACCTGCCGACTCGGCTTCGCCAGCGCCAAAATTGCGCCGCAGCAGTTTGCCCAGCCGATCGAAGCCGAGATAGATGACCGGTGTCGTAAACAAGGTCAGCAACTGGCTGAAGATCAGACCTCCGACAATAGTCACCCCGAGCGGATGACGCAGCTCCGAACCGGTGCCGCTCCCGAGCATCAGAGGCAGGGCTGCAAACAATGCCGCCATCGTCGTCATCAAGATCGGCCGGAAGCGCAATAGACAGGCCTGATAGATGGCCTCGCGTGGCGATTTGCCCTCCTCGCGCTCAGCGTCGAGGGCGAAGTCGACCATCATGATCGCGTTCTTCTTGACGATACCGATCAACAAGATGATGCCGATGATCGCAATGACGTCGAGATCACTACCGTCGATCATCAGCGCCAGCAGCGCTCCGACACCGGCGGATGGCAGAGTCGACAGAATAGTGATCGGATGAATGAAGCTCTCGTAGAGAACCCCAAGCACGATATACATCGTTATGATCGCGGCAATGATCAGGATCAGCTCGTTGCCGAGCGCGGCCTGAAATGCCAGGGCCGCACCCTGGAACACTGTGATCATGCTGGCCGGCATGCCGATCTCCTGCTCGGCCTGCTTGATCGCCGCGACCGCCTCGCCGAGCGATGCACCCGGCGCCAAGTTGAATGACACGTTTGTCGACGGAAACTGGCCCAGATGATTGATCTCCAACGGTGCCGTCTGCTCCTGGACCTGTGCAATCGCCGAGAGCGGAACCTGGCCATTCGTCGCCGTCGATGACGGTAGGTAAAGCGAGTCTAGCGAGCCCAACGACTTCTGGAGCGCGGGGTCAGCCTCGAGGATAACTCGGTATTGGTTCGTCTGTGTGAAGATCGTCGAGACGATGCGCTGCCCGAACGAATCGTAGAGCGCGTTGTCGACCGTAGCCGGAGTGATGCCGAAGCGCCCGGCGGTCGGGCGGTCGATCAGGATATAGGCGGAGAGACCGTTTTCCGCGTAGTTGCTGGCGACGTCCTCGATCTGCGGGATCTGCTGCAGGCGCTCGAGCAATTTCGGCACCCACTTCGCGAACTCGCTTGGATTGGCGTCCTCCAGCACGAACTGGTATTGCGAGCGGCTGACCGTCGCGTCGATGGTCAGATCCTGGACCGGCTGCATATAGAGCCTGACGCCGGCGACATCTTGCGTCTCCCGCTCTAGCCGGCGAATCACGTCGCTGGCCGAGGGGCGGCGCTGATCGCGCGGTTTGAGGTTGATCAGAAACCGGCCGGTATTGAGAGTCGCGTTGGTGCCGTCGACGCCGATAAAGGAAGACAAGCTAACGACATCGGGGTCCTTGAGGATAGCGGCCGCCAATGCCTGTTGGCGCTGCGCCATCGCCTCGAAGGAGACGGAGGGTGCGGATTCCGAAATACCTTGAATGAGCCCCGTATCTTGGACCGGAAAGAAGCCCTTCGGGATCACGATATAGAGGAACACAGTCAAACCGAGCGTGCCGACGGCCACCAACAAGGTCAGTGGCTGATGGTCGAGCACCCAGCTCAGCAGCCTTCCGTATTGCGCGATTAGCGCGTCGAACCATTGCTGGCTCTTGCGCGCTACCAATGACATCTCCGAGGGGTGCCGGTGACGCAGAATCTTGGCGCACATCATCGGAACGAGCGTCAATGCGACCACCGCGGAGATGACGATCGTGACGGCGAGCGTAATGGCGAACTCGCGAAACAATCTGCCGACGACGTCGGGCATGAAGAGCAATGGGATCAATACTGCGATCAGCGAAACCGTCAGCGAAATGATGGTAAAGCCGATCTGCTCGGACCCTTTCAATGCGGCCTGCAACGGAGGATCGCCCGCCTCGATGTAGCGAGAGATGTTCTCGATCATCACGATCGCGTCATCGACGACAAACCCGGTCGCGATCGTCAGCGCCATCAGCGAAAGGTTGTTGAGGCTGAACCCGGCCAGATACATGACGGCGAGCGTGCCGACGAGCGACAGCGGCACCGACAGGCTCGGGATCAGAGTTGCCGAAGGGCTGCGCAGAAACACGAAGATCACGATCACGACGAGGACCACGGCGAGGCCGAGCTCGAACTCGACATCGGCTACCGACGCGCGGATCGTCGTAGTGCGGTCGGTTAGGACTTCGACATCGATGCCGGCAGGAAGCGCCGCCCTGAGCTGCGGCAACAGCGCTTGGATACGGTCGACGACCTCGATGACGTTGGCGCCTGGTTGCCGCTGGATGTTGACGATGATCGCCTGGTCGGTATTCATCCAAGCAGCTAGCTTGGTGTTCTCGGCGCCCTCTGTCGCTTGAGCGACGTCCGACAGCTTCACTGGCGCGCCGTTGCGATAGGCGATCACCAGATCGTTGTAGTCGGACGGTTTTTTGATCTGATCGTTGGCATTGATCGTATAGGCCCGGCTCGGCCCGTCGAAATTGCCCTTGGGCGTATTAACGTTGGCGTTTGCCAAGGTTGTGCGCAGATCGTCGATGTTGAGGCCGTAGGCGGCGAGCTGACGGTAATTCGCCTGGATGCGTACCGCCGGACGCTGACCGCCGCTGATGCTGACCAAACCGACCCCGGGCAATTGAGAGATTTTCTGCGCGAGGCGAGTGTCGGCAATGTCCTCCACCTGCGTCGGCGGCATTGTCTTCGAAGTCAATGCCAAGGTCAGGATGGGTGCGTCCGCGGGATTGACCTTGGCATAGATCGGCGGGGCCGGCAGATCCGACGGCAGGAGGTTGCCGGCCGCGTTGATCGCCGCCTGGACTTCCTGCTCGGCCACATCGAGAGTGAGATCGAGGCTGAACTGGAGGGTAATGACAGAGGCTCCCGCCGAGCTTGTCGACGACATCTGGTTCAGCCCCGGCATCTGGCCAAATTGCACTTCCAGCGGTGCGGTAACCGAGGAAGTCATCACATCGGGGCTGGCGCCAGGGTAAAAGGTCTGAACCTGGATGGTCGGATAGTCGACCTCGGGCAAGGCCGATAGCGGCAGGAACCGATAGGCGAAAATGCCGACGAGCATGATCGCCGCCATTAGCAGCGTCGTCGCCACCGGGCGCAGAATGAACAGGCGAGAGGGACTCATATCATGTGTTGGGAAGGGCGGCGCCGCCTTCGCGGCGCGTCATTGCGTACTGCGACGACGCCCGCCGCCTTGTCCTTCGTCCTGCTGCTGAGCATGCGGTTGGACCGATCGCCGACCTGTAGTCGCCCGCGGATCTGCCGGCGGCGACGTGCCTGGTCCGGCTGCGGCCTGCGGCTGAGCCTTGTCTTGTGGGGCGTCAGGCGCAACGCCCGTCGGATTGCCGGTCGGGGCCAAAGTGACCTTGGCCCCGTCGCGCAGCCTGTCGGAGCCGTCGACGACAACCTTGTCTCCGGGCTGGAGCCCATCGAGGACCGCGATATGTTGGCCGTCGCCGGGGCCGAGCTTCACTTGCTGAACGGCGGCGGTTTGGTCAGGCTTGACCACAAAGACAAAGGCACCGGGAGCGCCGTGCTGGATCGCCGCGCTAGGCACGATGTCGGTGTCTCGCAATGTGTCGACGAGCAGCCGCACGTTCACGAACTGATTGGGAAACAAAATCTCCTGGTCGTTGTCGAATATAGCCCGTAGCTTCACCGTACCCGTCGTCGTGTCGATTTGGTTGTCGACCGTTTCCAGATGCCCTTTGCCGAGCTCTGTGGTACCGGTGCGGTCATAGGCGGTGGCCGAGAGGCTGGCGCCGGCGTGCAACCGCCTTACAACGGCCGGCAGATTGTCCTCAGGCAATGTGAAGATCACCGAGATAGGCTGCAGCTGGGTGACGATGACGATGCCGTTCGGGTCGCTCGTCTGCACGTAATTGCCCGCGTCGACCTGGCGCAGCCCGACCCGGCCGGTAACCGGCGAAACGATATGGGCATAAACGAGGTTCAGCTTCTGCGCGTCGACCTGCGCTTGATCGGTTTTGATGGCGGCTTGGTCCTGGGCGACAAGCGAGACCTGCGTGTCGCGGGTCTGCGTCGCCACCGAGTTTTGCGCGACGAGCGTATTGTACCGGACGAGGTCGAGCTGCGCGTTTTTTAACAGGGCCTGATCCTTGGCGAGCTGACCCTCGGCTTGCTCGAGCGCCACCTGATAGGGGCGTGGATCGATCTGAGCCAGAAAGTCCCCCTTTTTGACCATCTGGCCTTCTTGGAAGGCGACCTGGGTGAGATACCCGTTGATCTGTGTCTTCACCGTGACCGTCGCGAGCGGGGTAACGGTGCCCAGCCCGGTCAAGGTGACCGGCATATCGCCCTTCTGCACCGTCGCCACTCCGACCGGCACCGGACCACCAAATTGGTTGCGGCCGGGGGTCTTCGGCTGGTTTTCAGGCCGCGGATAATACCAGACAGCCGCGCCGATGACCGCCAAAACCAGCAGCACCCAGAAAAGCCACCGCAGCCGCGACCGGCGCGACGGCCTTGACACGACGTCTGCAGGCCGAACCCCCGGACGCTCGAATTCGAAGCGTGCGACATCACCACCGACCTCCGCTCGACCTCGAGGTATCAGAATTTCGCTGCGTTGGTCGTCCATGATCCCCTATGGGGTTACTCGCCGAAATCTCGAAACTAGCATTTGTTTGCTCGCGCGTCTCGGGGTCCGACAATTCGCGACTCTCGCGACTGATACAATCGGCAGTCGGCCGATTATAGGGCGCAGGCCGCTGGGACATCCCGCGAACCGGATATCCTCTTCCCTCAGCCGACTTCATCATTTCAAATGACCTTCTCGCAAGAAGGGTCAGAGGGTGCGCGATGGCGACGAACCAGGCTATTCTCAGCGGCGGTCAGCTCGTGGTTGCCGCACTCCAGGTCCACGGCGTCGAGATGGCCTTCAGTGTCGCCGGCGAGAGCTACCTTGAGGTGCTCGATGCACTCGTCGACGCGCCCGATATCCGCCTTGTGACCTGCCGCCAGGAAGGGGGCGCCGCCTTCATGGCCGAGGCCTATGGTAAGCTCACCGGCAAGCCCGGGGTGCTGCTCGTGACGCGCGGCCCCGGCGCCTGCAACGCGTCGATCGGCATCCATACCGCCTTCCAGGATTCGACACCTCTTGTCGTGCTCGTCGGGCAGGTCGCGCGAAATCAGCTCGACCGTGAGGCCTTCCAGGAGGTCGATTTTCGCAGGATGTTCGCGCCCCTCGCCAAGTGGGTCGCCCAGATCGACATCGCCGAGCGCGTCCCCGAGCTGATCAACCAGGGCTTCCAGATCGCCGTCTCCGGACGGCCGGGCCCGGTGGTTCTGGCGCTTCCCGAGGACATGCTGCGCGATCGCTGCGCCGCCGCTGTCTCCGGCCCCTACCGGGCGGTGCGCGCCCATCCGGGGGCGGCCGATCTCGGCGAGCTGCGGCGGCTACTCGCCGCCGCAGAGCGCCCGATAGTGTTGGTCGGGGGCAGCGGTTGGAGCGACAAGGCGTGCCGAGACATCGCGGGGTTCGCGCAGACAAACGACCTGCCGGTCTGTTGCTCGTTTCGCCGCCAGGACATCGTGGACAACCGCCTCCCGTGCTTTGTCGGGGATCTCGGCACCGGAGCGAGCCCCTCCCTGGTGGCCCGTGTCAAGCAGGCCGACCTCTTGCTCGCGGTCGGCACGCGAATCGGCGAGATCACCTCGCAATCCTACAGTCTGCTCGGCATCCCGGAGCCGGGCAAGGCGCTGATCCATGTGCACGCCAGCGCCGAGGAGCTGGGCCGCGTGTTTCGCCCGAGCTTGGCCATCCAGTCGGGGATGCCCGAATTCGCTGCCGCCGTCGCGATGCTGGCGCCGGTGGCGGCGCCGCGCTGGTCGTCCTGGCGCGAGACGGTGCGTGCGGAATACGAGGCCGGGCTCATTCCCCCTTCCTCCAGTAGTTCCCTCGATCTCGGCGAAATCATGCGATGGCTGCGCGATCGCCTTCCCAGCGACGCGATCGTGACGAGCGACGCCGGTAATTTCAGCGGCTGGCCGAACCGCTTTCTGCAGTACCGCCGGCCAGGCCGCCAGCTCGGGCCGAC
>Ga0306920_100003326_pt1 | contig 20357 bp, 16 predicted proteins | sample flu12Cox44000170_FD_204666 | JGI IMG/M metagenome (GOLD analysis project Ga0306920, IMG submission 204666) | Lab enrichment of tropical soil microbial communities from Luquillo Experimental Forest, Puerto Rico - flux4day.12C.oxic.44.000.170 (v2)... | ecosystem: Environmental > Terrestrial >... | reverse complement strand
ACAGGAACGGAATCGCCTCTCGCGTGATCTTCACATTTTTCAGCAGGTAATCCTGATAGCTGGTTTTTGCGAGGTAGCCCTTCTTCTGCTCAGGACTCATCCCAGCCAGATAGTCCACCTTCTCGTCGTATAAACGCGCCAGGTCCTTTTGCGCAGCAGCCGAGAGCGGCGTTTTCGCCAGAAATTCCGGCCACGGCGTCCGATAGGCTCCGGTGACCAGTCTGTCGGCCCCGAATGTCTCTTTGTCAAAGAAGATTCCCTGCCCCAGGCCGCGCGACGAATAGAATTTTTGATCGAAGTATTTCTCGAACCTCTGCACCTCGATTCCGAGTTCCTTGAGGAGTTGCTTGGCTTGCTCGCTGTAAAGATTCGGGCCAGTGATGGTTTGGGTTCCGCCGTAGCCGATCAGCAATCGCCCGCCGCTTCGAAATTCGTTTCGTTTGGCGTGGCCGCCAAAGTCATCATGATTGTCCAGTATCAGAATGCGCGCCTTCGGTCCGGCCTGTTTTCGGTAGAAATACGCAGCGGACAACCCGCTGACGCCTGCACCAACCACGATGAGGTCGTAGCTTTCCGAGTCCCGGGTCGGCGTGCTCCATGCTTTCCCGTCCCGCATTGCATGAGCCGCCTCCCACGACCCCTCGTGACTCCCGCGCATGCCTGTCTTCGAAGGTGGGTAATAACCCGGCTCTTTTTCCGGGGAATATGGCTTATCTGCCACCGCCAGCATGTCGGCCCAGAAGTTGTTCGGGCTGGTTAGCGAAGCCCCAATCGCCAGGCTCACGCCATTCAGAAAATCCCGCCGCGGTATCGCCCGATTCATTCCCAAATCGCGATCGCCCTTCTCATTACTCACAGAACTCTCCCGAAATTCCCAAGCTTTACTTGGAATTGAGTGGCACAAGGGATGCCTGGAAAAGCTTAACTCACTTCTCTGCAGTGGAAAAACCGAGCAATCCCTTCGCTGCGCGCTACAAAGTTCCACAGGCATTGCTCAACTTTTAGCGCGCCCGTAACGGAACTGAAACAAATCTCGCCCAGAGTACCACGGGTCGTACCAGCACACGATCGACGGGAACGACCAACACACTCTCGCAACTTTGAAAGGTAGAATCCATGCTAAACAAGGCAATCGTCCTGGGTTTGTGTGCCGCAGCATCGGTAAGCACCGCACTCGCTCAGGAAGGCCCGGTTCCCAAAGGTGTCCCGCATCTTGATCACGTCTTCGTGATCGTGATGGAGAACCATGGCTTTCAACAAATCTTTCGCAATCCCAACGAGCCATTTTTGAACAAATTGATTAAAGAAGGTAAAGTCAACCTCGCGACGAATTATTTCGCCGTAGGGCATCCCAGTCTGACCAACTACCTTGAAATAGTCGGCGGCTCGAACTTCGGCGTCCGAAGCGACAATGCTCCGGATTGGGGCAACACGAGTTGCACTCCGAACCTGGAGAGCGGCCTGATCAACGCCGATGCCACACTCCCGCCTCCCGCAGGCGTTAACATAGAAACGGGTCACGTCTGCCCGATCGCCGGGTCAGGTAAGGACGCCGCTACCCCCGCCGTTGACACCTGGAACGAAGTAAATCCTCCAGTGTTCAATTTCCTCGCCGACATTGATGGCATGAAGTTCGTGTCCGCGGCGCCCACTGTCGGAAAAACGATTGGCGACCAACTCGTTCACGCCGGCCTTAGTTGGAAGACCTACCAGGAAAGTCTCCCTCTTGGCTCGCCATTTGGCGTGAACTTCAGCAACGGTACAGCCAGCAACCTTACTGACTTCACTGACTTGGCTCCGATAACGACGTCCAATGTTGTGCAAGCCTATGCCGTGAAACACAACCCGTTCGCTTACTTCAAGAACGTGCAAGATGGCTACACTCGCGACAATAGTCTTAGAAACGTAGTCGGTTTTGATGGTCCTCGTGGCTTGTATGCGGACCTGGCTTCCGGGGACGTTCCGACGTTCTCTTACATCGTGCCGAATCAATGCGATGACCAACACGGCCGTAACCCAAAAGCGACGGGCGAGGACGCCGATATGTTTTGCGCGTTTGACCCCGGAGTCGACGCCGCCAACGGGAGCACCATTGGTACACAGGTCGGACTGAATCCTGGCTTGATTCAGCAAGGTGACGTTACCATCCAGCGTGTAGTCGAGGCCATCAAGGCCTCGTGCGTTTGGGATGAAGGCCGCAATGCGATCATCATCGTTTGGGATGAAAACGACTACAGCGGGACGGCAAACGACACACAAGGAGTTTTTCTCCCCCAGAATCAAAACAACGTCGTTCTCACTGTGGAACTCAGCAAAGGTTCGCACGGCGTCCAAAGCGGCAATTTCTACACCAGCTTTTCGCTGCTGAAATCCATCGAAGTGGGTTTGAGGCTTCCTTGCTTGAACCACGCGTGCGACGCGAATGTTGCCGTAATGTCGGATCTATTTGGCTTCAGCCGGGACGACGATTAACCTACTTTGCGAACCGAAGGGCCTCCGGCCAGTTCTCGGCGGAGGCCTTTTACTTTGCACCTACGGAAGGTCTGAGTGGGGGTTTGCGTTCGCAACTGCGTTGCGAGCAAGAAAGAGTGAGGATTCGGCTGAAATTGCTGAAAGAATCGGGCAGCAAAAACTGCCGTTCTTCCCGGGTACGGGGGTGGGATTCGAGCCGAATCCTCGTGAGGAATTGCAGGAAGAATAGGGTTTTCGCCACGCAAGGGGAACTGTCAAAAGTGCCAGGAGGGGGGTAGGTGACCCTGGTCCTCGGGGCCCCACTACTGTGTATCGCGCGCTTACCCCTCGGCTAGGCAGGCCGGGCCAAGATGGCCCAACCCTTTTCCGTAGGGTCAAAAGCTGAACGACGCCTGCAAACTAATAATGCGGTTCGCTGTCTGGGAATTGAATGGGCCACCCGCCAAGGCGTTTGACTCGCCGAATTGCGGTGAGGTAAGGATTCCGATCGGCGTGGCAAGATTCACGTTGTTAAACGCGTTTCTCACGTTCACCGCGAAAGTCAGGGCGTACCTTTTGTTCGTTGCTCCGGCGTCCATTCCTCGCCCGCCGGGACCACCCCCGGGCCCACCTCGCCCTGAGCCGCCACCGCCAGGACCTCGCCCAAATGTCCCGCCGCCCATTCCGCTGCCCTGGCCCGCGTTTGCTGCGTTTTCGAGCACCGGGCCAAATCCGAAGGTCTTGCTGAAACGAAAATTTAATGAGAACCGACCGGGCCCTTCCCCATAGTTAACCGGAATGGGTGTGTACGTCGGAAACGCCTCAGCCGGCGGCACCACGAAGCAGCCAAATGCAGTTGGCACTCCCGGAGGGCAAGTCCCAAACGCCGGCCGCACGTTGTACACGTTGCTCTGATACGGATCCGTCCCGGTTGTGATGTTGAACGGAATTCCCGAACTCGCAATCAGAAACGGACTGATTCGAAATCCGCGGGGCAATCCGATCGTCCCTCCCACAAATAACCTGTGATGGATGTCGTACGTCGCGCGCCCATAGTCCTGCTGCAAATCGTAGGGATTTGACGCGAAGCCCGGAGTCGTCGGGCCATTCCCCGACCCCGAAGAGGACGTATCGCTGTGCGCATTATTGAACGTGTAATATCCCCATAACGATAGTTTTGTCCCCATCCGGATGCTGCCATTCACGATCACCTGCGTCTGCTTGAAGGTGCCTTCGGACTGATATTGAAAAAGGTTTTCGTCGATGCCGTTCGGCCGCTCGCCCGTAACTGGATCTACGGGGTTCAGGTTGTTCGTGTAGAAAAGGTGCACTCCGCGCGAATTCAGGTACGTCAGCGCGATATTCGAGGATTTCGTCACCTGACGCTCGAGCGTCACGCCTGTCTGAATCGTATAAGGCGCGCGAAGTTGGTTGTTTGTTTGATAGATCGTTGGAGTAGTTGCGGGCGGCAGCTGGCCCAATGACAACGGAGTGCTGCTTAGATAAAACGTTGGATTCAATATTTGCAGCTTCACCTGGTACTGCTCGGGATCAATCCCACCCTGCCGCTCCTCTTGCAGCACCAGATTGTAGGTGAAGCGGTCGTAGAACATGCCAAAACCGGCACGCAACACCGTCTTCGGCGGGTTCTTGGCATTCCCTCCGATTCCCCAAGCAACTCCGATCCGCGGTGCGAAATTCGCTTTATCGCTGAAATTATTCTGCGTCTCGAACCGCAACCCGTAGCTCACGGTCAGCGTCGGACGTATCTTCCAATCGTCCTGCACAAACAGTCCCGCATCCACCAAAGTCACCCCGAACGAAGACCTTCCCGCCGTTTGCGTGTAGTAAGTCGGCCCGCCTCCCAATCCCTCCAGGAACGTTTGATATTGCTGAATGCTGTTGAAGTAAAACTGCCCGTTGTAACCGGCCAAGCTCGAGTAATCGTCTGCGGTCGCCCGCAGCCGCCCCCCGAATTTCCACGAATGCTTGCCGTAATTCAAAAACGTGGTGTTCTGAAACTCATAGCGGTTCTGAATGTCGTCGATGCTCCCCCCACCACTCCCGTTGCCGATGAACGCACCACCAACGTTTACCGTTGTGCTCTGATTCAACGGTGTGCTGTCGGTGTTCGAATGCAGGAATTGGAAGCGGCTTTCGTTGATCGTGTGCGTCCCGAATATCTGCGTGTCACTGAGCTGCACGGTCTGTTCCGTGTCCAGGTCCTGCGTGCCCAGTTCCGACAAAGTGAACTGCCCAACCGTCCCGTTGGTCTCCGAATTCCGCCAATACTGATACCGTGCAGTGAACGTATTGTTCGGCGTTATTTGATAGTCGATGCGTGGGCTCAGGTTCGTCCGCGTCTCTGGATTGGCCACGGCCTGGCTGAACGGCACTATATTGAAGTTTGGGTCAAGCACCGTCGCGCTAACGATGCTCAAGTTCTGGATTTCGCGCTGTTCGATGTTGAAGAAAAACGACGTCTTCTTATTAACCGCTCCGCCAATGTTCCCGCTGTACCACATCGTGTGGTAGCTCGGCGGCGACGTTCCTTCAGGCACTTGCTCGAACGGATTCCGCGAGTTGAACGCCGAGGAGTTGCCCATCACCACAATCTGCCCGTGCAGCTTGTCGGTCCCGGGTTTCGTGAAGATCTCCACCCTGCCGTATCCTAGCTTGTCGTACTCTGAAGAGAAGGGGTTTTGATTGATGCGAATCTCGCGTATCGATGCTTTCGGAGGCAGCTGCCCCGCGGTAAATCCGTCGATATAAATCTGTCCGCCATTCGGCCCCGCGGAAGGTCCGGCGAGCGCCTGCAGCTCGGATTGCAGTTCGTCCGGATCGTCGGACAGCGCTTCCAGGTCCTTTCCCTGCATCACGATGGCGTTCGCGTTGTTTGCCGGATTCACATCCACTTGCGTCGTCGTGGAATTCACCACCACTTTTTCCTGCTGCACTTCGATGTCTAGCGATATGTTCACTTTCAGCGTTTGGCCCCCCGCAATCAACACCCCGCTTTTCGTGAACATGGCGAATCCTGGCGCGATCGCCTTTACCTCATACGTTCCAGGCGCCAGATCCTTGAACTCGTATACTCCGTCCTTGTTTGTCGTCGTATCGATAGCGGCGCCGGATGGCGTGGTCAGCAGCACCGTGGCCCCCACCACTGCGGCGCCCGAAGGATCGGTCACTTGTCCCCGAAGCACGCTGCTCGTTGGCGCTTGCGCCCCTAAAACGGCAGCAAACATGGTCGCGAAAACACACGCGATACACAGTCGCCGCCTCGTCTTCCACTTGGGATTCATCCTGTTCTCGTTCCCGTTTCTATTTTATTCGGCATCTCAAGGGGCTCACGGTGTCCCGGCGTCGCCCGCGCCCCCTCCACTGCTCAAACTCCACGGCGTGAGGATCGACGCCGCTTGTCCCTGCGGTGAGGCCTGCAGAATCGGCTCTACCCCACCCAGCAGCGTAATCACGGTAGGTTGCGAGTCACTTTCGCCCGAAGTTGCCACAATCATCACGGCATCGCCCTTTTGGAAGTCACTCAACGGAGTCGCCGGCAACCGGCTCAGCATCTGCTGGAAGTCTCCTCCGCGCCCTCCGGGGCCACCACCCGGGCCGCCTCCCGGCCCTCCCGTCGTCCCTTGCCCGGATCCGCCAGAGGGCGGCGCTCCGCCCGGTTGGCTCGCGTCCGGCGAAACACCCTTCAGTCGCGCCGCGATGCGTTGTGCCATCGGCTGCGGCAATTTGCGCACCTCAGAGTCCGAGGAAAAGCGCACTTCCAGCGGCTTCTTGGTCGCCAGATCAGACACATTCATGGTTCCCGCCTTCGCGTCCACTGCTAGAATCGTACCCGCAATATTGCGGAACGACCCGGCTACGATTTCGTCTGCGGTCAACTCCGCGCCATCCGCACTACGCATTCCTCGCGCGCGCAATTGATCGCCCACCTTCACTGCCGCCAGCGAACTGGTCTTTGCATCATCGAATTTCACCGAGTCCGGCGGGTACCTCCTCACGACAGTCGACTTCGTCGTATGCACCGCGACTTCCTTGCTCCCTGCCGCGCTCACTACGCCGATGGTCACCGCTCCATTTGGCACGTCCACCGACCTCACCAGACCCCCGATTCCGTGCCTCTGCCATTCTTCTTTCTCGTGCGCCGCCTTTTCCGCGAGCTCCTCTTTCTTCATCGCCACAACCGTTGTGGCTGTGAACGTTTTCCCGTCCTCCGCCATCTTCCCGCGCACCAGGATCCGGTCGCCGCCCTTCAGATCGCTCAGTTGAATCGCTGCCGCATCTTTCAAATCCTTTGAGCCAGGCGCCACGCGCAACAGCTTCACATCCTCGGGCAAGATCACGTTCAGCTCAGCACCCGAATCGGTCGCAAGCGTCAGCACCTTCCCGGAAATGGCCTTTATTGTGCCAACCGGCAGAGGCGTCTTGGATGCAGCCGTTTGCCATCCCGCGTGCGCCATACACTTGGCAGGCGGCATCACCGTCGACAGCACCACCAATAACGCTACAGGCGCGGTCCTGTGACCCACACAAGTCCTTGCCACATCCTTGCTTCTCATGCTTTCCCCCAGAGTTCCCCTTCCAGTTTGCGACAGTGGGAGCACGGGCTGCCTCGAGACACACCCAGCGCGCGGCGTCGGAGCGAGACTCTGGGTTTTAGACGTAATCCGCCAGACTCCCCGTTACAATAACCTTTTTCTGATTTAAATCGGCTGCGAGATCCTTGGATCTTCCGAATCGACGTCAATCGCGTCTTCGAGACCGGGTTGATGTAACTCTCTTTGCAAAAAGTAACGTGACACAGGCGGCGGAGTTGCTCATCCTCACCGGATCACCGGAGCGAAATCGGTTGCGCTCAACCTGTTCGAAAGTGGCCTCGCAGACGAAGTTCCGTTAGCGAACCCGATTACTCCGCTCGCGGCGGGAGCGTCAATGGATTGGATAAGCTAAACGTCAGCGGCGTTTCTGCCGGGATTTCGATCTGCTTATTGCCGGTTGCGGCGCCTCCAATCAGCCCTCCGACTGCACCAACGGCCGCGCCAATACCCGCTCCCTTCCCGCCACCGGCTATACCGCCGATCAGCGCTCCGGCAGCTGCTCCTCCGCCGGTCGTCGCGGCGGTCCTTTTGCCCTTGCCCTTCACCGTGCTGTCCAAGCTGGCAGTGTGCAGCGGGTAGTTGTGTCCGCGAATGGTAATGTTTTTCAGTGTAATCGAGAGCTCACCCTCTCCCTTGATTTTGCCTTTCGCTTTAGCCGTAAGCACCGTGCCGGTTACGCTGGAACCCTTGGGTATCGCCGTCGTTCCGTTTACGGTCACGGGCTGCGCCACCGTCGCCAAGAATGTTTGACCCGGCTGGCTTTTGTTCGAACTCAACGCGGTGTCGATGACCACTGTCAAATCCGTCCCCGCAGGCACAACGATGGGTTCAGGCTTGGGCGCTTCGACTGGAGCCGGCGGAGGAGCCTCGGCGGGAGGCGAAGCGGGCGGCAGCGCAGCCGCCGACAGGTTGTCCGCTTGCGCTACCGGACCGCCGGCCGCCACGACCGCCGTTTGATCCTCGACTGCCGTGGCACCAGGCTCCTGGCGGGCAATCTGCTCCATTCTCTGTTGGGTGGCCGTATCCTTCACCGTGCCTCTCAGCGTGACTTTGCCGTCCTTGGCGCTCACGCTGACGGCCGCATCTCTCGTGGCCGGATCCCCCGCCAGTTTACTTTGAACATCCTGCGCGATGGTCGCGTCGTCTACATGCTTCGAGCATCCAGCGACGCTTCCCACCAACAGGCTGATAAGAAGCGTCCCGCGTAACGCCTTTGAAAAGGCCACCATAATCCCTCCTCAGTCGGCAAATCATTCTTAACAATCAGAGCTTTGCACTTCCTCAACACTGTTTCAAGCCATTCGTGTAGCGGAAAGCATCACGGAATGATCCGACGGACCGTGAAGCATCGTAGGATGCCATCCTAGCGTAACTCAATTCGAACCGGAACTGCACCATACCGGGTGGTCGTCGGGCCTAGCACGCGCGATAAAATCGTCAACTCCGGATTGGCCTGCTAGCCGGAAGAGTTCCCAGCACCCCTCTTGAGTGGTTTTCGATAACAGCGGAAGCGTGGTAAATGCGAGTAGAATGGCGACGAGAGGTCGCCTCAAATGGACGAAGCGAAGCACGAGGGTGAAGACCGGGACCGTCCGTGCGAGGCTGTTTCACCCGACAATGCAGTCTGTGGTTTTCCGGCTACTGTTCGCTGCACGACTTGTGGAAAGTGGTTCTGCGATGCGCACGCCGAGGACGAACACTGGCACTCGTGCGTGCTCTTACCCGGTTTCAACTAATCTGACGCCGCATCGTCGTGTCATGTGTAACAGACGCTCCAGCCCCCGAGGAACGTCACGGCTGCCTTGCTGGTTCAGGAGCGATTCTCGTCGCCGCGTAAGAAGGTTGCATCATCCCCGGAAGTTCATTGTTGGTATCTTAGATTGGGCAAGCGCAGATAAATCTGGTGCGTCAATGACAAAAAGAATGAAAATTGAGCACGCCGCCTCGTGGGTGTCCAATCTTGAGAGGGCGTGTTCGTTTTACGAGCGCTGGTTTAAGGCTACGAAAGGTCCACAATATTCAAGCACGACGCGGCCCTTCACATCCTACTTCCTGTCGCTAGGCTCCGGCGCACGTCTGGAACTGATGGCGAGCCCAGGGGAGGCGCCACGAATGGCGCACATTGCGATTTCCGTAGGGTCGCGCGAAGCGGTTGATTGTCTGATAGAGGAAATGAAAGCAGCCGGAGTCCCTATCGTGAGGAGTCCGAGGCTGACTGGGGACGGATATTACGAAGCCGTGATTACGGACAGCGAAGGCAATCTCGTGGAGATTACGTCGTAGTCCACTGAGCAGGACTTGTTGGGCGCACGCGAAAAACCGAAACTCAGGGAGACTGGTTTTGGTACGAATACGTGCGGTTAATGCGACCTGACGACTGAATGAGCCACCCAGAGACTTTCCGGAGTCAAGACCTTCTCACCCACAACCATCCATCCCTACTCAGCGCCAAGCAACCCTTGGTATTCAAACGCCAGGAACGCGATAGCGGCCCGAAGGTTTGCCACCGTCCCTTAAACAGGGTTTTCGTTTAAGGCATGGATGGGCGGCTCCCGGTTCTCCGGTAGCGCAGGTACAGATGCTCAGCCTTTTGCCTCACGCTGAGCAGTTGAAACCAAGGTGCACAATTCGGCATAAACTCCACCCCTTGCACGAGCGCGGGTCGAATTGCATCCGCCTTGCGGCCGGCGATTTGCGGCGAAAGCGTCATAAAAAGTTCGTCTACGGCTTCCGCCGACAGAAATTGCCCAAACAGTGTGGGCCCACCTTCGTGGAGAAGCATTCGTACCCGAAACTGCGAGTATAGCAATCGCAGGATCGCCAGCGGAGCGATGCTACCGTCACTCGCATCTACAGCATGTATCTCTGTACACAGCCTAACTTTGTGGCGCCTGCCCTCGCGAGTTCATCCCTCCCAGCCGATGTCGTGATCACTACTGTCTGCACTCCTGGCGTTCGGAAAATTGCTCTCCCCAACTCCAGTCTGCCGCTGCCGCTAACGATTACGACGAGCGGGTATTCCGGTTTATGCAATACCTTGACTCGGTATTGCGAGTACAAATGCTTTGCATCGGGGTAGGTGTATTCGGGAACCCAAAGACCGTTCGGGCTTACATCATGGAAGGTACCAGCGCCGACCATGACGGCATCAGCAGCAGCACGCAGCAGGCCCATGATGAAGCGGTCCGCGGGGTCGGAAGCGCTGATGGTTGAGCCGCCAGCATGATCCTTAAGTTTATAACTGACGACCCCGTCAAGGGTGGAAACGAAATTTCCAATGACAAAGGGCCGCTGATCCGGTGGTGTAGGAAAATGTAGATCCCCATCGTATAGCTCTCGCAACCCTTGAGGGAGCGCCGGTTCCGCGTACTGCTGGTCGTGATCAATGAGGGTCCGTACGAGCTCCATTTGCTGCCCCTAAGCGAGCGCAGGAGAAACGGTGCGCTGGTCAATCGCTCTTGGTTCCCCGCCCTGTCCGTGCTTCCCTCGCCGAGTCGTCCAGCTTCTCGCCTTGCTAAGACTGCTTCGCCATTTTCGGACGGTACTTTTTGCAGATGCGCTTTCGCTTCACTTGCCCATCGGCCGAGTCTCGTTGGCTCATTCGCGGTGCACTGCTGTGATCCCAAGCTAACGTAACTCGATGGCGAAGGAAAGCCTACGCCGTACTGACGCAGGGCCTCGAAAGATAAATCACGTATCAAAGGGTCTTGCTACCGCAGCGTAAGTCAAGGAGTGTAAATACCGCCCCAATCGTGTCCACGTTGTATCAAACGAGTTGATTGTCGAACACATAGGGCGCGCAAAAAAGCGAACTCAAAGAAAGGCTCCAACTGCTTGAAGGGATGGCTCGAATAGTAGCCTTTGTATCTCGGGCTTGCGGAGGGCGCTTGTGATATGCATCACAGCCTCCGTTAATGCGCGGAACTACAGTCATTACGTGGCTATTGCCTCGCCGAGTTGTTTTGGGCGGAAACTGCTCAGCTTGGCAAAGTCATAATTGGCGGCTGTACCGCAGCGGTAGGCCGCCATTATTTTGAACCTACCTGAACCACCCACTTTGTACGGTTCGCATAACTCCCGTCCACCAACTGCTTGTTCGAGGGTCGCATCTATGCGAAAATCCGCATATTTCGGTACAGGATCCCGGCCGGAGGTAGCCGCTCGCCTCCTGGCCGGCTCCACACCCCGAGAAACTCATACCAGAATTTTCGCAATTTTGCTCCCCGGTCGGGGACAAGGGCGAAAATTAATAATTCTGACACCTTTTTCTGCCGCTTATGCCTGCTGAGCGGACCAGCTAACCCAAGTACAACCGATAAAGCGTCAAGCCATTACGGGTACCTCACCACGGTGCCCGGAACATCCGGGTTGCGATTGATCTAAAGAGAATATTGCGATACCCTGCAAGCAATCGTCATAGCCCAAACAAATGAAACGTACTTTTGTGGTGCCGGCATGAGAAACAGAAACGAGCGTGGATTCGGGCTCTTGCTTGAATTGCTCATTGCCATGGCCATCACCACAATACTTCTCGCTAGCTCTACAGCGCTCATCTATCGAGTTCGGGCAGTACAAAACCAAACAGACGCGCAAACAAGGCTCCGTCAAATCGCAGAAGCCGAGGCCGCGATCGCGATTTGTGCTCAAACAGCCGGATGTACCCCGAATATTGGCTTAACGGCAATCATTCCGCCAGACGGATCCGCGATCCAACAGTCAGGCTACACTTTCACGTTCAAGTGGAACGGAGGGTATTGGACGTATACCGCGGTTCCGATTGTTCAAGGGTTTTCTGGAACCGGGACTTTCTACATAGACTATACGGGCGTTTGCCGTTGCACGCCCGACAACAATCCGTCCGCAGGTGCTAACAGCCCAACTTGTTAACGAGATGGTCGCAGTCTAGAAGTCAACCGAACTTTACCACCTGCCACAATCCAAATTTCCGCGCGCTTCAACTTGTGCCCCAGTCAGAGACAGCATCGATAAAGTCCTGATGCTCCTTGGCGTGAGGGCTCCCGCGACGGCGAGAGACTGACGATGCGCTTCGGCCGCAAGAGCCGGTGATCGCATGTCAGGTACCCAAATCTGAACAGGCCGCAACCCCTGCTGGCGCAGTCTCTTGCGATGTGCCCTGACCTTATCCTGAGATGTCTTGGATCGCAACGACTTCGCGAGGTCTAGCCTAACCTCGTCACACCCGTGCAAATCGATTGGTGTTTTTAAGGGAACTCGATGTTGGCATGATGCGGTCCAGAGCGCCGAGGCACATTTGGATGGTTGCCGTTCGGCCAGCATCATCTTGGCGCGCGCCAATCGAATCGTGGGTCAATCTGAAAACGACAGTCCGAGCATCAGAATACCCGTCGCAACTAGGAGTATCACTTGGGGATTCCCCTTCACCCCAAGGACCGCGACCGATAGCACAATGAACACGAGCATTAAGACGTTCGTGACGCGCACGACGAGGCGCACGTCTTGTTCTGCTCTGTGTCTTGCGTGAATCAAGTTGAGAGCGCCATAGAACAGCAGAGCTAGCCCGGTGCCCAAAAACCACAGCGCGTTGGTGTTTAGTCCTTTGTAAGGGACAAACGTAAGAGTCGAATGCAATGTTCCCAGCAGGAAAGCGATTCCCACCACTGTCAGATATGCCTTGCGCTTCATTTTGCGCCCCTCCGCGAACCGGCCGCAATTCTAAACTGACCCACCGCCGAACCACCAAGCCCCTAGTGCCGCCGAAGGCGTCTTGATTGAAAAAATGTGTGAGTCCTGATTAACGTTCTGACGGGGTTCGCGGTAATCACTTGGCTCGCGGTAACCACAAGAGCGGTTTCGCGACTTGATCAGATAACCGGAGTTGAACCTCGGGTCAGTTTAGTGGATAAACTAGCGGGGCAGCCGGCTTCGGGCCTAAATTCCGCGGCACGGATGGCAAGCCGATGGTCTGGACTCTTCGCCGGAAGCGAACCCCAGCTTGAATGGTGAGCAACCTCAGGAACAGCAGCAAAAGGCGGCGTCATGAGAGGGAAGAAGCTATAGCGCGTCGCACCACGGCAGGCCCTGGACAACTTAATTAGCGGCGACCAGGCGGAGAACGCCAAGATTCCATCACTCGTTCGATGACATTGCGAACAGCATCCCGGGCATCGATTCGGCTCCACCCACGCGTGAGGAGCTGGTCGTAGCGGGTGTGATTGTGACGAATCGCTGCGACAACGGCATTGGTAAGGGCCTCTGCTTCGAGGGCCCTACCTGCAGAGGTGCGCCCAACTCGACCGCTGCCCCGCACTGCGGTGCGTGCTGCGATCGCTCGCGCATCTTGGGAGGGGCAGCCCGGGAACAGCTTTAGAATCGCTCCCGTCATGCGTGCCACAAGGTCATGATCTTGTTCCGCGCGGCGCAGTTCGCTCCGACCGCGTCTTGCAGCGCGCTGTTGGGCATCGCCGAGGCATTCTTCTTCTGCGCGCTCAAGCGCAGAAACCTCGACCAAGATACCCTGGCGTTCGTAACGGCCACGAGACCTGCTAAAGCGAACAACGACTGCCGAAAGATCGCTGTACCTCTTCGCCCGGCGTGTAAGAGCGGCATCACCCCTAGGGAGGTACTCCAGATGATCGAAATCAGCACAGCTCAGGCATAGCGCTTGTTCCCCATCCAGGAAGAGGAACTCGCCCTTCGAAAGCCCTTTGCTACAACCCGTGCACTTAGAATCTCGGAGAATCTCGAAAACAACCAGGTCTTTGGACCTTACTGCGGATGTTCCGTCGCTCTGGTGTGCCTCCATAGCTCGACGCGCTACTCTCCTCGGCCTTCAACATGGCCACTCATCGTAACCGTGCGACCATTTCAGGAAACCAGGCTCTCTGTGCTCGCCCGAGGGCATTTTCTTGAGCTATCCACCGCAGCCATGCACCTTGACTCTGCCGTTGTCATTCTATTCCTACGAACTCGCGCCTGTGAACACCGAACTTGGCCTTGCTGAGCCCTGCGTAATGAGGTGCGAGTACTGGACTTTCCGATTAACGACAAATCAGGATTTAGGTCAAGAGGCTGAGAAGGCGCTGGGATCCGGGGATGGATTCTTGGGTTGACATCTTACCTGAACGGTTAGACACTCGGGTAATATGCCTACCCAAAAGGATAAGGAAAAGCTCGAGTTGCTGCAAGGCACGCTGGACCTGCTGATCCTGCGCACATTGATCTTTGGACCGCATCACGGCCAAGGGATCGCGCGCGCCATCCAGGAAACGTCGGACGAAGAGCTGCTGGTCGAGCATGGCGCGCTCTATCCCGCACTGCAACGGTTGGAAGTGCGAGGATGGATTTCGGCAAAGTGGGGAACCTCTTCCAATAACCGCAAGGCGCGTTTCTATACGTTAACGGCCGCGGGCCACAGACAACTTGGCAAAGAAACAACAAAGTGGAGGAGGCTGGAGAAAGCCATTAGCCGGATTCTGGGGTCAGAACCAGTGGAGGGCTAACAGCCATGTTCGAACGAAAACGCAAATTGGATGAGTTTGACGCGGAGATTGAGGCCCACTTACAACTTGAGTTCGAAAGGCAGCGAGAACTAGGGCTAAGTGAAGAGGAGGCGCGGGCTGCTGCGCGGCGCGCCTTCGGCAATGTGATGCAAACCAAAGAGCGTTTTTACGAATCCGGCCGGTGGCTGTGGTGGGACCATTTCTGGCAAGACGTGCAGTACGGAGTGCGCATGTTGCGCAAGTCTCCCGGATTTGCAGTCATCGCCATCCTGACTCTCGCCATCGGCATTGGGGCCAATACCGCATTGTTTTCGGTGGTCAATGGCGTGCTGTTGAATCCTTTGCCTTACGCTGAACCGGACCGCTTGGTCGCCTTGTACACCCACGCGTATCAGTTCGACAAAGCGTCCATTTCTTATCCCAATTTTCTGGACTGGTCGCGCCAGAACCATTCCTTTTCATCGCTGGCCGCCTTCCGCGGAGAGACGTTCACTATGACCGGCATCGGTGAGCCCGAGCGGCTAGAAGCCAACATGGTTTCCGCGACATTTTTCCCGCTGCTTGGCGTAAACCCGATTATCGGCCGCAGCTTCGAGGAAAAAGAAGATCAACTCGGAGCGGCGCGCGTAGCGCTCATCAGCGAAGGTTTGTGGAAACACAAGTTTGGCGCTGCTCCAGACATCGTTGGCAAATCCATCAGGCTCGACAGCAATCTGTACACCATCACCGGCGTTATTCCAGCGACGTTCCACTATCAAAACGATAACTACCGCTCTAAGGCCGAGGTGTACATTCCCCTCGGACAGTGGAGCAACCCGTTGTTTCGTGACCGCCGCACTGGGATGGGCATGGACGCTGTGGGACGGCTGAAACCAGGCGTTACGTTAGCCCAGGCCAAATCCGATATGAGCGGGGTGGCCAATCACCTGGCGGAAGTCTATCCCGACATCGACAAGGGACAAGGCGTCACGCTTGTCCCGCTAAAACAAAATTTGGTCGGCGACATCCAGCCGTTCTTACTGATGCTCCTTGCGGCCGTGGGATTTGTTCTGCTGATCGCCTGCGTGAACGTCGCCAATCTGTTGCTCGCTCGTTCGACTGGGCGGACTCGCGAATTTGCTATTCGCAACGCACTCGGCGCCAGCAACGGCCGCGTTGTTCGGCAACTGTTGACGGAGTGCGTGTTGCTGGCCTTGATTGGCGGGACCTTGGGTACGCTGCTAGCTGGCTGGGGCACCAAAGCCGCGCTGAAACTCTTGCCCGAAGCGCTTCCGCGTTCCAACGAAATTCATCTGGACGCGCGTGTTCTGCTGTTTACCCTGGGCGCTTCGGTTTTGGCCGGAATTTTGTTTGGGCTGGTTCCGGCATTCAAGAGCGCGCGTAGCGACATTCAAGGAACGCTACGCGAGGGTGGTCGCGGCCTGACCGGTGCGCGCCATCGCACACAAAGCGCGTTTGTAGCGATGGAGATGGCCCTCGCGGTGGTATTGCTGGTCGCCGCCGGGTTGATGATCCGCAGCTTAACCAAAATCTGGCGCGTGGATCCTGGCTTCGATCCCAACAACGTGGTCTACTTTAGTTTCGGCACCGCGCAAGCCTTGGGTACTACGCCCGACGCCATTCGACAATCCTATCGCCAGATACACGACGCCATCGCCGCAGTCCCCGGTGTCGAATCCGTGTCGCTATCGGGTGGATCGACTCCCATGCAGAGCGATTCCGAGCTTCCGTTCTGGTTGGAAGGAGAGCCCAAACCCACGTCGCAGGCGGAGATGAAGATGTCGCTGTTTTTCGCGATTCAGCCGGACTATATCAAAGTAATGAACATTCCTCTGAAGCGCGGCCGGTTTCTCACGCGGTCGGACGCCGCAGGCTCACCTCTTGTGACCGTCATCGACGAGCGTTTCGCAAAACTGTTCTTCAGCGATCAGGATCCCATCGGCAAACACATTAATTTCGGCATTCTCGATCAATCCGCGGAAATTGTCGGCATCGTCGGGCACCAAAATGAGTGGGGCCTGGATTCCGATTCCACCAACGCCATTCAGGCGCAATGCTATTTCTCGATAGAGCAATTGCCCGATTCCCTGCTCTCCGCCTTCGACCGAGGCGCCAGCGGGATGGTGCGAACCAGCTATGCGCAAACCGATGTGGCGGCTTCCTTAAGTCGCGGGGTGCAAACGGTCAGCAGCGACTCCGTGGTTTACGACCTGGAATCCATGTACGGAATTATCTCCGACTCGTTGGCCACCAAGCGTTTTGCCATGGCGCTCCTCGGCGTCTTCGCGGTTCTCGCGATTGTGCTTTCCTCCATTGGGATTTACGGCGTCATTTCTTACATCGTGGGCCAGCGGACGCACGAAATCGGCATCCGCATGGCTCTGGGAGCCGAGCGATCCACTGTTGTCACCATGGTCCTGCGACAAGCCGGCCAGATGGCGGTCTTTGGCGTGGTTGCGGGCCTGCTCGCTGCCGCTCTGCTCGGACGCCTAATGGTCAGCATGCTCTTTGGGGTGAGCTTTTACGATGCATTGACCTTTAGCACTGTAGCGGCCATCTTGCTCGCCGTGGCGCTGGCGGCTTGCTGGATTCCGGCGCACCGCGCCTCCCGCGTCGATCCGATGGTCGCGCTGCGCTACGAATAAGATTTTGTTCGCAGCGCAGTTAATCAACGTGAACCGGGAAGCAGACATTCCTGGCAAGGGTCTGGTAAACGCGGTGATCGCCAAGTTGAATTTGCCCCAGGGCACTTTACGGTTCCCGGACCTATCAGGACTTTCAGACTCTGCAGCAGATTCTCAGCAACTACTGCAATTTCGCGTGCTCTGCTTTGGCTTGCTTCAGGATGGGGATGTCAGGGAGTTGAGAACTACATTCTTGCTAGAATGGCGGACAGCACTTTCATGCCGCAGAGGGGGGAATTCGCCGCGCCGTCGTATTCAGAACAGCCACCTGCGTCACTTTGATTTTTCGGAATTCTGAAAAACAAACCGAGGCGCTAATCATCCAGTTGTCCCGGCCGACTGATGGAACGACTTAACCGCCACCGCCTCGTCGTCCATGATCTCGAAAACGGTATTCAGTTTTGTAAGTTGGATCACATCGTGAACCCTCTTCGTGAGGTTGAGCAGCTTTAACTCTCCATCGTACATCCGCACTCTGACGAAGGAACTGACCAGATTGCCCAAGCCCGAGCTGTCGATGTAATTGACATCGACAAAATTCAACAGAATCTTCCTTCGCCCCTTGCCTACCAAGTCAACCACAAGTGCCCGTAATGCAGCGCTCTCTTCGCCTAACACAATCCGGCCTTTGATGTCGACAATAGTGACACCGTCCACATCGCGCGTAGTTGTCGTCATCGGCTACCTCCTAGGACGCTCTGGTCAGCCTTCCAGCAAGTCACAGACTAGCGCAAATCGTCAGGAAAGCCGATAAATCCTTCAAACGGCAGCTATCGCGTTGTCCTGATGTCCGCGCCTTCTCCATCTCAAACGCTGCCGTTCCACCTGTACCCATGGCTTATCTTTGCAGTAAGTTCTGGTTTGCGAGGTAACCGCCCAGGGTACTCGCCTTGGTCTCGATGACGCACTCCATCACGATTTTGCCGATGGAGTTCCTCACGGCTATCGAAGTACTTTCCGTATGCACATCCATACCGATATATTTAACGCTGGTCAAAAAGGGTGCCTCCTTTCCGGAGAAGTTTGAGCAACGCACTCAAAACGTACTCCAGGGGCGCCCTTTTTATAATGCCCTTTTTATAAATGTGTTGATTTTGGCCGGGCACGACAAATCAGGCATGTTGAATTGAATCCATGGAGGGGTGACTTCCGAGTTGCTCGTGATCTGCCTCGGAGCGGTAGACACATGCCATCAGATGATGGTGAGATACCCCCGTTGAGCGCAGTTGACTATGTGTTTGGGTTGGTCATTAAATGATAGCGAAAACTTCGATCTCCCCCATGCTCTCTGTCCGACGAGGGGCGGAGGCAGTGGAATTCTACAAATCCGCCTTTGCTGCTGACGTTGTGTATCGTATCGATGCACCTGACGGCGCCGTTGTCGCCCGCCTCTCAATCGATGGCGCAGAGTTTTGGGTGGCCGATGAGTCTCCCGAGCACAAGAATTTCAGTCCCGAGACGCTTGGCGGCGGAACCGTAAGGATAGTGTTAATCAAGGACGACCCAGATGACGCGTTTGCAAAGGCAGTTGCCGCAGGAGCTGCCGTCGTTTGGCCGGTGGAAAATCAACATGGCTGGCGCATCGGTAGAGTCGTCGATCCGTTCGGACATCATTGGGAGATCGGTAAGCCCGTGTCGCGATCTACACTACCCAGGAGTGGCTAATGGTCGGTTGTGTCGCTCACCGGCAATTTCGTTTTGTGCAGTAGGGACAGATTCTCAGTGAAGTACTGCAACAAGTTCTTCATTGCCAGTTGCAGGGGCCGGCGGTCTTGATCCGAATTTGAGTTTGCCTCCAAAGTGCTACGGATCGAATAAAAGGGTAAGGAGTTTGTTTGCTGTTGAGAGCCGCCAAGTACTGACCGCGGGTCCAATTCTCATCTAGTCCTTTTTGCAACATGGAAATTGCCTGCTCGTATGCGGATGTCAAAGAAGCCCGATGGTCGAGAAGTGTCTTCACCCAAACTGCTTGTCCGAAGGTTTCCCCGTCCTCCCAGATTCCCGCGATGACCTCCACGCTGTCAGGCAAGGGTCCGCCGACTTTATGGGGAAGATACATCGTTAAGCTTGCTCCCGGTTCCAGGGGCCCCGGACCGGAACGTCCAGGGTCACCGCGACCTTGAACGAAGGGATCCCAATCCATTTTGCTTTGCGCTCTACTCTCGGAAGAGACGGAGAACTGAAAGGTACAGGCAGTTAGCGTTTTGCCGGAAAGATTCGTGACGGTGAACTTGGGTCCACCATCGGCAGCGGCCTGAATCTCAACCTGAAATTTGGATTGTTCAACAGTTTGCGATTGTCCACAAGTCGCTGATGAGACGAGCACACCCAGGATTGCCAACTTCAGCGCAATGGTATAAACCCTCATCACTATCTCCGCTGCGTAAACATACACCCGTAGAAGAATCAAAGTCATTAAGGTCAGCATACGTTCTGATGAACGAGGTAACGTCCCATCAAGTTGATTGGGCCAGGGAAGCTTACCGATTACCCGACTCGCGCTTCCGATTCAGCCCTAGGACTTCTCCGGACCCACGGCCTTTTTCGTGCGACTTGAAGCTATCTCAGCGGCCGGTAAGCCAGACCGTGCCTACCATCGCCTCGATTGAAACAGAAGGAGCAGTAGCACTATCGCGAACCCAGGGATTGTCTCCTGGTTCGTCTTCACGACTTCGCTGGGGCACTCGAAATTCAACCGCAAAGCCGGGGCCACCCGAGTCTTTGGCGCGGAAGGTTCGAACCGCGATCCGGCTCATTCACGTGGGCTGGGAAGCAAAAAAAGCTCCGGTCGATGCAGTTGTGTTTTTTCCTGACTGCCTCTCTTATAGAACTTATCAGGAATCGGCGTTTCGGGTGTGCGATCACCACGGATTTGTAGAATAAGTGCCTCAATGAAGTATTCGATCCAGCTGCGCAGCGTACCCTTGCCAATTTCCAACCCGTGCCAGAACTGCGGCATCGGGGTGGAGAATTTAAACGCAACATAACTGCCCGCAGGCTGCGCCACAACGGATACGACGACGCACTCTTGCGTCTGATCGTTTCCTTGGTTCGTTACCATTATTCGCTGGCCGGGTTGGACACTACTCGCCATCAAGATCAATCCGCCAGTTCCATTGATGGAG
>Ga0306920_100003325_pt1 | contig 20359 bp, 17 predicted proteins | sample flu12Cox44000170_FD_204666 | JGI IMG/M metagenome (GOLD analysis project Ga0306920, IMG submission 204666) | Lab enrichment of tropical soil microbial communities from Luquillo Experimental Forest, Puerto Rico - flux4day.12C.oxic.44.000.170 (v2)... | ecosystem: Environmental > Terrestrial >... | reverse complement strand
TTGAACAAAATTGTGAGCACTGGAATGCTCGCAGGGGCGCAGGCGGGAGCGCCGAGGACCGTCATGGAATTGGAGCCAATGTAACTACAGCGATTATATGCCCCGCCTGTCGCCTGCGACATCGGCGCGTGAGGCATTTTGTCGCATCCTATTAACCATCATATCATATTCGCTGCGGCGAAGTTGGAATATCGTATTAAAAAGCCAAAGCCAAATTCTTGGCTGCAGTCTAAGTCGCTATCGAGCGACCTGCCAATAGATCTATATAAATACATCAACACAGGCAAATTGGAGGAGAAATCGGTGAAACAGCTACTGATGGCGTTCAATAAAATCTCGGCGGCGGTTCTGGGATTGGCGGTCGGCAGTGCCACGGTTGCAGTCGCCCAGGAGTACGGGAGGAGTACATCACCCACGTTTGAACCGAAGGCACTTGCCCGAGGTGCGCCGGATGCGCCGATCACGCCCTTCATGATCTGGAGCAACGCCAACGCCGGCACGGGCGGAGTGGCGCTGCGGAACCGCGGCGCAGGGAGCATCAGCGTCAGCGGTGTCACCGGCGCCGTGCAGGCGGCGTTTATTTACTGGGCGGTAATAGACCCGAATTCCGCTTCCGCTTCTATTATTATAAATCGCCGCTTTCCAATTCCGGGTCCGGGTATCGTGTTGACCGGCACGGTTGTCGCTACAGGTGCGCAGCCATGCTGGACAGGCAGCACGATCGTCGTCTACCGTGCGGCGATCCCCCTCTTCATTGTCGCCCCCGGGAACGGCGAATACGCGGTTAGCCTCCTGCCCGGGGCCGGCGGGAGTACGGGCGGAGGCGATCCGTGGGCCAGCCCTCTGATAACGCCCCTCTGGGAGGGAGCCTCGATCGTCATGATCGGAACCGGAGGGACCACGGTCAATCTGTTCGGCGGGCTTCCCGCGGGTTTTTTCATCCCGCCTTTTAGCCTTCCGCCGTTGGCCTTGACCGGCACTGCCGCGCATTTTCTGTGGGATAACATCGGCGCCGATGGACAGGTTGGAGCCAGCCGGGACGCGACCGCTGCTACCAGCGGTGAAACCACGACGATAAACGGCCTATTGATAGCCGGACCCGGGTCAGCTTTGAACCTGACCGGCGACTGGAACGGGAGTTCGGGTTTCCCACTGCCGCAATTGTGGGATGACACCGGACATGAATTCACCCTCCCGGCGGCAACGAACATACTAAATATTATGTTTGATGGGGGCCGCCCGCCCAAGATGATTGCTTGGTGCCCGTGGCTAACGTAGTGCAGTTCTAGGAGGGGCATTCGAAAAGCCCCGCCGGGCGCCAGCCCGGCGGGGTTTTCTAGGGTCTCGTCGACAGCGGTTAGTTGCGCCACCTGCCCTGTCACGTGGTCGGGCGAGGCTCGGGATCAGGCTGTGCGGGCAAGAAAGTCGAGGCAGCCCTGCAAGATATAAGCGGCGGCGACGCGGTCGACGATCTCGGCGCGGCGCTTCCTGGTCATGTCATGGGCGATCATCTCGCGGGTGACGGCGGCGGTCGACAGCCGCTCGTCCCAAAAGACAATCGGCAAGTCTCGCAATGCCAGCAGGTTTTGCGAGAACTGGCGTACTGACTGCGTGCGAGGCCCGTCGGAACCGGCGAGGGTCAACGGCAGACCGATAACCAACCCGCCCACCCTGTGGGCGTCGACCAATGCGAAGAGCCGCGTCATGTCTTCGCGGAAGCGGCGGCGGCGGATCGTTTCGAGCGGTGTGGCGATAACCCGGCGCGTATCGGACAAAGCGAGGCCGATGGTCTTGGTCCCAACATCGAGACCTATCAGCCGCATCCCCGCCGGCACGGCCTCGCGCAGCTCCGCGGGATTGTCTAGGATCATGACCGATAATAACCCGGAAACGCTGAGATCATGGCGCTCGACAAGCCGACTGTGATGCACATTGCCACCCTGGCGCGGATCAGGCTTTTGGATGCCGAGCTCGAGCCTCTGGCGAACGAGCTGTCGCACATCCTGTCATGGGTCGAACAGCTGAACGAGGTCGACACCACGGGGGTGGCGCCGATGGCGAGTGCGGCGTCGGCGAGCCTGCCGATGCGCGACGACGCGGTGACCGATGGGGGCTGTCGCGACGCGATTCTCGGTAATGCGCCGCGCGCGGCGCGCGGTTTCTTTACCGTCCCGAAGGTCGTGGAGTGAGCGACCCCTCGCTGCTCGCGCTCAATCTCGCCGAGGCGCGCGACGGGCTCTGCCGCAAGAGGTTATCCGCACGTGAGCTCGCCGCCGCCTATAACGAGGCGGTCGCCGAAGTCGGACCGCTCAACGCCTTTATCACGCCCACACCCGAGCGTGCGGTTGCGATGGCCGACGCCGCGGACGAACGCATTGCACGCGGCGAGGCGTTGCCGCTCGACGGCATCCCGATCGCGGTCAAGGACCTCTTCTGCACCAAGGACATTCTGACCACTGCAGGATCGCACATCCTCGACGGCTTTCATCCACCCTACGAATCGACGGTGACCGACAAGCTGTGGCAGGCCGGCGCGGTCATGCTCGGTAAGACGAACCTCGACGAGTTCGCGATGGGCTCGTCGAGCGCGACGAGCTGGTATGGCCCGGTCGAGAACCCTTGGCGGCGGCCCGGGGACAACCGGCCACTGGTGCCCGGCGGCTCGTCGGGCGGCTCGGCAGCCGCGGTTGCCGCGCATGCCGCGCTGGCCGCCATCGGCACCGATACCGGCGGCTCGATCCGCCAGCCGGCGAGCTTTTGCGGCATTGTCGGGTTGAAGCCCACCTACGGCCGATGCTCCCGCTGGGGAGTCGTCGCCTTCGCCTCCTCGCTCGACCATCCCGGGCCCATGGGCCGAACGGTGCGCGACGTGGCGATCATGCTGGGGGCGATGGCCGGGCATGACGTCAGGGATTCAACCTCGGCGCCGGTCCCGGTGCCCGATTTTGAGAGGGCGCTTAGCGGCGACATTCGCGGCCTCCGCGTCGGCATTCCCAAGGAGTATCGCGTCGACGGGATGCCTGGGGAGATCGAGGCTCTGTGGGGGCAAGGGGTCGAGTGGCTGCGCGCGGCAGGTGCCGAGCCGGTCCAGATCAGCCTGCCGATGACGAAATATGCGCTAGCGACCTACTACATCATCGCGCCGGCCGAGGCGTCGTCGAACCTCGCGCGCTATGACGGCGTGCGGTTCGGTCTACGCGTCGAGGGCGACGGCCTCGAAGCGATGTACGAGCTGACCCGCGCCGCCGGATTTGGCGCCGAGGTGCGCCGCCGCGTGCTGGTTGGTACCTACGTGCTGTCCGCCGGCTATTACGATGCCTATTATCTGAAGGCGCAGCGAGTGCGCACCATGATTGCGCGCGACTTCGCCGAGGCGTTCGAGCGGGTCGATTGCATCCTGACCCCGACCGCCCCTTCGCCAGCTTTTGCCATCGGCGACAAGAGCGACAACCCGATCGCGATGTATTTGAACGACGTCTTTACCGTGCCCGCGAACCTGGCAGGCGTACCGGCTATCTCGGTCCCGGCCGGGCTATCAGGTGACGGGCTGCCGCTCGGATTGCAGATCACCGGCCGCGCCTTCGACGAGGAGACCCTGCTGCGGGTCGCCGAGGTCTTGGAAAGTGCCGCCTCGTTCCGACATCTGCCGGGCTTTGTAGCGGGAGGCGGTGGATGATCGAGGGCCGCACGGGAAAGTGGGAGACGGTGATCGGCCTTGAGGTTCATGCCCAGGTGGTCTCGAAGGCCAAGCTGTTTTCGGGGGCGGCGACCGATTTCGGAGCCGAACCGAACACCCAAGTCTCACCGGTCGATGCCGCGTTTCCGGGGATGCTGCCAGTCGTCAACCGGTATTGTGTCGAGCAGGCGGTCAAGACCGGGCTCGGCCTCGCCGCCGAGATCAATCTGCACAGTGTCTTCGAGCGCAAGAGCTACTTCTACCCAGATCTGCCGGCCGGCTATCAGATCTCGCAATACCTGCAGCCGGTGGTCGGGCATGGCCGGGTCAGTCTGGACATGCCCGACGGGACGGTGCGCGAGATCGGCATCACCCGGCTGCATCTCGAACAAGACGCCGGGAAGAGCCTGCACGATCAGCACCCGAGCCTGACTTACGTCGATCTGAACCGCGCCGGCGTGGCGCTGATGGAAATCGTCTCCGAACCGGATTTGAGGAGCGCCGAAGAGGCCGGGATCTATCTGCGCAAATTGCGTTCGATCCTGCGCTATCTCCGCACCTGCGACGGCAACATGGAGGAGGGCTCGCTGCGCTGCGACTGCAACGTTTCGGTGCGGCGTCCGGGCGAGCCCCTCGGCACGCGCTGCGAAATCAAGAACGTCAACTCGATCCGCTATGTGATGCAGGCGATCGAGCATGAGGCGCGGCGCCAGATCGAGCTTATCGAGGAGGGCGGGAGGGTCGAACAGCAAACGCGCCTTTTCGATGCCAGGCGCGGCATCACCCGGCCGATGCGCTCGAAGGAGGAGGCGCACGACTACCGGTATTTTCCCGATCCTGATCTTTTGCCGCTGGTGCTCGACCCCGATTGGGTCAAGCGATTGCGCGCCGAGTTGCCGGAACTGCCCGACGCGAAGAAGGCACGGTTCGTTTCGGATTACGGGCTCTCGGCCGACGATGCCGACGTGTTGGTCGCCGAGAAGGAGACCGCGTTGTATTTTGAGCGGGTGGCCAAAGGGCGCGACCCCAAGGTGGCGGCCAACTGGGTTATGGGCGATCTGTTCGGGGTCTTGAACCGGCTCGCGATCGGGATCGATCAATCGCCGGTCTCGGTCGAGCAGCTCGGGGCACTGATCGACCTGATCGCCGACGGTACGATCTCCGGCCGGCTCGCCAAGGACGTCTTCGCCGAGATGGCTGCGTCAGGTGCCGATCCAGCCGCGATCGTAGAGGCGAAAGGACTGCGCCAAGTGACCGATTCGAGGGCGATCGAGGCCGCGGTCGAAGCGGTCCTCACGGCTCAAGCCGAGAAGGTCGTCGAATACCGCGCCGGCCGCGACAAGCTCTACGGCTTCTTCGTCGGCGAAATCATGCGCGCGACCCAAGGCAAAGCCAACCCCGCCCTCGTCCACGAGCTCCTCAGGAAGCAGCTGGCGGGATAGGCACGTCATGGGCTATTGGACGCTCGCCGATATTCCCTGGGACCGGTTCGATCGGAGCGAGCTCGATCCGGATGTCGTGCCGATCGTCAAGGCGGCAAGCCTCGTCGAATACAATGGCGGGGCCTACGCGCATCACCTGTGCCGCATTTTCCACGACGATCCCGATTTCCAGCGAGCCGCGCGGCGCTGGGGCGACGAGGAGATCCAGCACGGGCGGGCGTTGGCCCGCTGGGCCACGCTCGCCGACCCGAGCTTCGATTTCGCCGCCGCGTTCGACCGATTCCAGGCCGGCTATCGGGTCGATTTCGACCGTGATGTCTCTCGTCGCGGCTCGCGTTCCGGCGAGATGATTGCGCGCTGCATCGTCGAGGTCGGAACGAGCTCATATTACTCGGCGCTCCGCGACGTGGCACGTGAGCCGGTGCTGAAGGAGATCTGCCGCAACATCGCAGCCGACGAGATCCGCCATTACAAGCTCTTCTACAAGAACCTAACACGCTGCCTCGAACGGGAGCGGATCGGGTTCTGGAACCGGCTCCGCGTCGCCGCCGGGCGGATTGCCGAGGCTGAAGACGACGAACTCGCCTACGCTTATTACGCGGCGAACGAGATGGCTAGCGCGTATGACCGGCGCCGCTGCAGTCGCGCTTATACGCGCCGGACCCTCGCGTTGTACCGCGAGCAGCATGTCGGGCACATGGTCGCGCTGGCCTTTAAGGCGGTGGGTCTGGCCTCCCGCGGCCGGCTGGCGCGCGCAACGAGCCGCCTCGCCTGGAACGTGATGCGGTACCGGGCGACGTGTCTGGCGAAGGCGGCGGTTTAGGCACTAGCCAAGGAGCCTGCGCTGCTCGGCAGCCTGGTCCTGGAGAGATCGCAGCAGACGCGCTTCAGGGCTCGGCGCGCAATTGGTGTAGCCGGCCCCGAGCGCCTTGAGCTGCGCTGCGTCGCGCGGGAACGCGGCGTGATTCAACGGCAGAGCGAGCCGCACTCCGGCGCCCTTCTTGACCGCCTCGCGGACCCGGTCGATCGCCGCAACCAGTCTCGGGTGGTCGGGCTGGCCGCTGACGCCGAGCGAGCGCGAAAGATCAGAGGGCCCGACCGCCAGCAGGTCGACTCCCTCCACCGCAGCGATTTCGTCGATCCGTTCGACCGCTGCCATGTCCTCGATCATGCAGGCCAGCAGGATCTCGCGGTTCGACTGCGCCATATGCTCGACCACCGGAATCTTGCCGAATTCGGCGGCGCGACTGCCCGCCGCCATGCCGCGGTCGCCGAGGGGCGGGTAGCGCACCGCCTTGACCGCGGCGCGTGCGGTTGCGGCGTCACCGACATGCGGCACCTGGATGCCCTGCACGCCCATATCCAGCAGCCGGAGGATGAAGGCCGGATCGAACCCCGGCGTGCGCACGATCGGCGTGATCCCGACACGCTCGGCTGCCATTACGGCGAGCTGCACGTCGTGCAGGTCGAAGCTGGTGTGCTCCATATCGATGAACGCCGCATCGAAGCCGGCGAGCCCGATCAGCTCGACGATCTGCGGGTCGGCGATGCCGCCCACATGGGTTCCCAAGGCGAGGCCGCCCTTACGCAGGATGCGCTTGACCCGATTCTCTCTCATGTTCCCCTCTCCTCCCTCTTCGCCGCCGCCGCTAGGCCGCCCGCACCGACCGCGCACGCCGCAGATTGGCGATGATCATGTCCGTATCCATGACATCGCCAAACGTATTGTAAAAGGCGGTCAATGACCCGTTGTGCTCCTCCTGACTAAGCGCGGCATTGCCGTCGCTGACCATGATCGTGCGAAAATTTGTCATGTTGGCGTCGCGTGCCGAGCTTTCACAGCACACATTGGTGACCGTCCCGGTGATCAGCACCGTATCGCAGCCACGAGCGCGCAACCGGTCGGGCAGGTCGCATGTGCCCGGCATAAACGCGCTGTAGCGATATTTCTTGATGATCTCGTCTTCCGGCCGTACGTGGAGCTCCGGCCAAAGCTCGTGGCCGATCGTCCCTTCGGAGAGCGCCGCGATGCGTTTGTCGCGGAATTCGGGTGTCGGCAGCTCATAGGCTACCGACCAATCGGCGAAGCAGCGCTCGTCATGGGTCATCTTGATCCAGAACACGCCGCCGCCGGTCTCGCGCACCGCCGCCGCCAGGCGATTGACCGCGGACACGATGTCGCGCGCCGCCGGCACCGCCGCAAACCCGACCGCTTCGTTCATGAAGGCGTGTTGCAGATCGATAACGACGAGCGCAGTCCGTGTTGGGTCGAGATCGGCGAAGGAGTGCTCCGTTCCGCGCCGTTCCTTCACCCGCCGCACGATCGTCTCAGGGATGCTCGCGCCCTTTAGTTTCATCGGAATTTCCTCAATCGATCAGCTCGGTGTCGGCGCGTCCGGATGGATAAGCTTGACGTTGCGCAGATCCGCCCACAGCCCCGGCGGAATAGGATAATGCAGAAGCTTTGAGTTTTCCTCCATCTCCTGGACATTACGCGGGCCGGGGAGAACCGTCGCAACGGCCGGATGGGCGAGTGGAAATTGTAACGCTGCTGCGATCAGCGGTACTCCGTGACTGTCGCAAACGGCCCGGATCGCGTTCACCCGAGCGACGATCTCCGGGGGAGCGGGCCGGTAATTCCAACTGTCGCGCCCCGCCAGAATGCCGGTGTTAAAGGCCGCGCCGACGACGATCGATATGCCCGACTGCACGCATTTCGGCAGCAGATCATCGAGCGGGTCCTGCTCGAGGAGGGTGTACCGACCAGCGAGAAGGAAAGCGTCCCAATCGCCCCATTCCGAGGCTTCCAGCAGCACTTCGCGCTCGTTGACGCCGATGCCGATCGCCCGTACAACGCCGGTGCGGCGCAGTTCCTCTAGTGCTCGGTATCCACCGTCACGAAACGTCCGCATTATCTCGGGATGTGCATCCTTGTGCTGCCCGGCGCCGATGTCATGGGCGTAGAGGACGTCGATCCGCGCGAGACCGAGACGCTGCAAACTGTCCTCGAACGCGCGCATGACCCCGTCGTAAGTGTAATCGTAGGCCGTATTGAACGGTAACGGATGCCGGTAAGGCTCGGTTGCGGGGGTCTGTGTGCGCGCGCGTAATAGCCGTCCGACTTTTGTCGACAAAACCCATTCGTCACGCGGCATTTCGCGCAGCGCATCGCCGACACAACGCTCCGCCTGCCCGTAGCCGTAAAAAGGTGCACTGTCGACATAGCGCACGCCCCTCGCCCAGGCCGCACGCACGATCGATTCGGCCTCCGCCCGGGTCACCGGCACCCGGTGACCGCCGAGGGTTGCGCAGCCGAGCCCGAGAACGGTTACCTCAAGCGAGGTGCGCCCAAGAGGGCGTTTCTCGAAACCCGTCATATCGTCATCTCCCTTATTCGCTCAATCCTCCACTATGCTCTGCTAATATTAAAGCCGATTTATCGAGGCATTGGCGTGATAAATAAAATTAACCAAATTTAATCGCTCAAGGAGTGCCTTTATGGTGATCTTTACGCCCGAGCATTTTCGATCTCATGGCCCTGGTCACAATCGCCGCGGTCGAGTTGGGCGGCAATCATGAGATGCGCCTCGCCATCAGGCGGGCGTCGGCGCGCCGGGATGGAGCAGCTTCGCATCGCGCAGGTCGCTCCACAGCGCCGGAGCGATTGGATACTGCAGGAGCTTCAGGTTGGCCGCGAATTCCGCGACGCTGCGCGGTCCCGGGATGATCGCCGCGACGGCAGGATGGGCGAGCGGAAATTGCAACGCCGCCGCGGCCAAAGGAGCTTGGTGACGATCACAAATCGCCTTGATCGCGTCCACCCGTCCGACGATCTCCGAAGGGGCGAGCTTGTAGTTCCAGGTGTCGCGGCCCGCCAGAATGCCGGAATTCAGCGGACCGCCGACGACGATCGATATGCCCGAAGAAAGGCACTTCGGGAGTAGATCATCTAGCGGCGCCTGCTCGAGGAGGGTATAGCGTCCGGCGAGAAGAAAGGCGTCCCAGGCGCCCCATTCCATCGCCTCCAACAGTACTTCCCGCTCATTGACGCCGATCCCGATCGCCCGCACGACGCCGCAACGGCGCAGCTCCTCAAGCGCGCGGTATCCGCCGTCGCGGAGCGTGCGCATGATCGCGGGATGCCCTTCCCGACCATGCTGCATCGCACCGATGTCGTGCACGTAGAGGATGTCGATCCGGCCCAGGCCAAGCCGCTGCAAGCTATCTTCGAACGAGCGCATGATCGCATCGTAGGAGTAATCGAATACCGCATCGAACGGCATCCGATTTTGCTGGCGCTCGATTGCGGCTAGATCCGCGTGTGCGCGCAGCAAGCGCCCGACTTTCGTCGACAACACCCATTCGTCACGCGGTACTTCGCGCAACGCGTCACCGACACAACGCTCCGCCTGGCCGAACCCGTAGAAGGGCGCGGTGTCCACATAGCGCACCCCGGCCGCCCAGGCCGCACGCACGATCGCTCCGGCTTCTTCGCGACTAACCGGCACCCGGCTACCGCCGAGCGTCGCGCAGCCTAGTCCGAGACCGGTCACTTCGAGAGCGGTATGCCCGAGAGGGCGTTTCTCGAAACCCATCATGTTGCCCCTCTCTCATGCTGTATCGGTTAACGGCGGATCCGCGCCACCGGATCATTATTTTTGTAAAAGACCTTATGATGAAGGCGCTGTGACATGATCGTGGTCTTCGGCTCAATAAACGTCGATCTGATCGTCCCGGTCCCGCGCCCGCCGCGACCGGGCGAGACCGTACTCGGCGGAGACTATGCCCTTCTCCCAGGCGGGAAGGGCGCAAATCAGGCACTGGCCGCCCGCCGTGCCGGTGCCGAGGTTGTGCTGGCCAGCGCCGTCGGCGCGGATTCCTTTGCTGGCCTAGCGCTCGACTTGCTGCGCCGGGACGGTGTCGATACGCGATTGGTGCGGGTAGTCGAGCAGCCGACCGGATGCGCTGCCATCATGGTTTCAAGTGAGGGGGAGAACATGATCGCGATGGCACCAGGCGCCAATGCGAGCGCGCGGTCGGACCAGGTTCCCGACGAGCTCCTCAGCACAGGCACCACACTCGTCGCCCAGATGGAGGTGCCCCCGAGCCAAACCGCGATGTTGATCAGGCGTCTGCGGACGCGCGGCGGGTACAGCCTGCTCAACCTGGCGCCCGCCCTGCCGATCGACGCCGCTCTATTGGGAGAAATTGATCTTCTGGTCGCAAACGAAGGCGAGGCGGCGGCAAGCGGGTCGGACCTGCAGCGGCTCGCGCGTCGTCTGCGGCAAGGCCTCGTGGTGACCCGCGGCGCAGCGGGGGCGCTGGCGATTCTCCACGACGGGATGAGGATAGAAGTGCCGGCGCTGGCGATCGAGCCGGTCGACACCACCGGCGCCGGCGATACCTTTGTCGGCGTCCTCGCGGCGGCGCTCGATCTGGGCTCGACGCTGGAAACCGCCCTGCGCCGGGCGAGCGCCGCGGCCGGACTCGCTTGCCTGGCGCGCGGCGCTCAGACCGCCATGCCCGACGATGCGGCGATTGCTGCAGCTGTCGGTCGGCTAAACCTCTGAGGTGGCGGTTAAGGGGTTTTCAAAGCGGCGCAATGCACGCGGAACTCCGCCAGAACGTCGAGATAAAGCTGGCGTTTGAATGGGACGATCATCTCTGGCAGGCGCTCCGGCCGTATCCACTTCCAGGCGTCGAATTCCGGATGGTCGGTCGCGAGGTCGATATCCTTGTCGTTCCCGGTAAAGCGCATGGCAAACCATTTCTGCCGCTGGCCGCAGTAGCGGCCACCCCAAACTCCACCCGCGAGCTCGACCGGGAGGTCGTATTTCAGCCACATCCGGCTTTCGCCAAGGATCTCGGCCTTGTCGGTGCCGATCTCCTCTTTGAGTTCGCGCAGTGCCGCTTGGCGCGGGGTCTCACCCTTGTCGATCCCACCTTGCGGCATCTGCCAGGGTCGGGCGGCATCGATCATGTCGATTCGCCGCGCAACAAAGACCTCGCCCGAGCGGTTCAACAGCATCACGCCGACCGCCGACCGATATCCCGGTTTCTCCGGCTTCATCTGCCGCCTGACGCGGGCACGCATGCCCGCGATGGCCCTCAGTTGACCACCCGCCCGTTGAACAGCGCAATGCCGCGCAACATATCCACCGCTCTTGTCAGCTGGTAATCCGCCGGCGTTCCCATGATCGACGGATCGACCGAGCTTTGCTCGGTACCGCCGTCACCAGAATCGTCCCTTTTTAAGTCCGAGGCTGTAGTAACTTTGGCCTCGCCCTTCTCGGGTGTTTTTTCGATCTTAGCAGCTTCGACGACGATGTCCGGGTCGATGCCCTTTGCCTGGATCGATCGCCCAGAGGGCGTGTAGTAACGTGCGGTGGTGAGGCGCATCGCCCCGTGGCCGGGCAGCGGGATAATTGTCTGGACCGATCCCTTGCCGAACGACCTCGTGCCGAGCAGGATCGCCCTGTGATGATCCTGCAGGGCGCCAGCGACGATCTCGCTGGCCGAGGCGGAGCCGCCGTTGATCAAAACGGCGACCGGCAGCCCGGCGGCGATGTCACCGGGACGGGCGTTATAACGCTGGGCATCCTCGCTGCGCCGGCCGCGGGTCGACACGATTTCGCCTTTCTCAAGAAACGCATCCGCGACCGCGACCGCCTGATCGAGCAGCCCGCCCGGATCGTTGCGCAGATCGAGGATCACCCCGAGGAGCTTGCCGCCGGCCTGCTGTTTGAGGTTCTTCATGGCGTTATTGAGGCCGACATCGGTCTGCTCGTTAAAGGTCGTGATCCGGATATAGGCGATATTGTCACCTTCGAGATGAGAGCGGACGGACTGGATCTTGATCGTCGCCCGGATCAGTTTGACGTCGAACGGGTCCTTTCCTTCGCGCCGGATCGTCAGCTTTATCTCGCTACTGACCGGGCCACGCATCTTCTCGACCGCCTCGGGCAGCGTCATCCCCTGGACAGGATCACCGTCGAGATGGGTGATCAGATCGCCGGGCTTCAACCCGGCGCGAGCAGCGGGCGTGTCGTCGATCGGCGAGACTACCTTGACGAGGCCGTTTTCCATCGACACTTCGATCCCGAGCCCGCCGAATTCGCCTCGGGTCTGCACCTTCATATCGTTGAAGTTCTTCGTATTGAGATAATTCGAGTGCGGGTCGAGCGAGGTCAGCATCCCGTTGATTGCTGACTCGACCAGAGAATCGTCGCTGACATCGTCGACATATTCGGCACGTACGCGCTCGAACACTTCACCGAACAGGTTTAGCTGCTTGTATGTTTCCGTCGAGTTTGACGTCGCCGCGCCGACATCCTGGCGCAGTGAAAACAACACGACCGTTGCGGCAACCGCCGCGAGAATACCCGACCGCTTCATTCACTCACCCATGCTACCGAGCCCGATCGGCGCGCCGGCGACGATCGGCGTTTGACCGCCCGGGATGATATCCGCCACCGTGCTCAATGATCAAGCCAAGCCCCTGTCGGTCGCAAAACCGCGTGATACCGGGTCAGCGTGCTGGGCTGCGGGCACCGCAATCAACGAATGGCCCGTCATCGCGGAGGGCTTTGGCAGACCGAGGAGGTCGAGCAAGGTCGGGGCGACGTCGGAGAGGCGGCCATCGTCGAGATGCCGGACCGCAGCCGGCGCGTTGACCACAATGAACGGCACCGGGTTCAGCGTATGCGCGGTGTGCGGCTCGCCGGTTTCGGCGTCACGCATCATTTCGGCGTTGCCGTGATCGGCGGTGATGACGAGCGTGCCGCCGGCGCGCTCGACCGCATTCGACAGCCGGCCGAGGCAGGTGTCGACGGTCTCGACGGCCTTGACCGCCGCGTCGAGGCGGCCGGTATGCCCGACCATGTCGGTATTGGCGTAGTTGAGCACGATCACGTCGAAACGGTGGGCTGCGATCGCCTCGACCACTTTGTCGGTTACCTCGGGCGCGGACATTTCGGGCTGCTGGTCGTACGTCGCGACCTTTGGTGAGGGCACGAGAATCCGCTCCTCGCCGGAAAAGACCTTTTCGCGGCCGCCGTTGAAGAAAAATGTGACATGTGCGTATTTTTCGGTCTCGGCAATACGCAGTTGGGTCAGCCCGGCCCTGGAGACCACCTCGCCGAAGGTATCCACGAGATCCTCCGGTGGGAACAGCGCGCCGAGAAAATGGCTCAACTCGGTCGAGTACTCGACGAGCCCGAGCGCTGCGGCAAACTCCACCCGCCTTGGCCGCGTGAAGCCGGCGAAATCCGGGTCGAGCAGCGCCGTAGCGAGCTCGCGTACCCGGTCGGCGCGAAAATTTGCGATCACCAGGCCGTCGCCGTCTTCCATTCCACGGTAGTCGGCGATGGCGGTCGGCCGCACGAACTCATCGGTTTCGCCGTGACCGTAGGCGGCCGCTATGGCCTGCACCGGGTCTTCGGCCTTGTCGCCGGCCGCCCCCACGATCACCCGATAAGCCTTCTCGACACGGTCCCAGCGCTTATCGCGATCCATCGCAAAGTAGCGACCGCACAGGGTCGCGATCCGAACACGCTCGAGGTCGGCGACGTCCTGCTGGAATTTTTTCAGATAGGACGCCGCCGCCTTGGGCGGCGTGTCGCGCCCGTCGAGGAAGGCGTGGACGGCGACCGGCAGCCCTGCCTCGGAGAGGATCCGGGCAAGTGCCGCAATCTGGTGTTGGTGCGAGTGTACCCCGCCGGGCGACAGCAACCCTAGCAGGTGAGCCGTCCCACGGCTTTCTTTCAGTTTGCCGATGAAGTCGCGCAATGCCGGCAGCGCGGCAAGCTGGCCGGCAGCGATCGCGGCGTCGATGCGCGGTAGGTCCTGGAGGACAAGCCGTCCCGCACCAAGATTGGTGTGGCCGACCTCGGAATTGCCCATCTGGCCATCTGGGAGCCCGACATAATGCTCGCTCGCCTGCAGATGCGCGTGCGGCCAGCGCGCCAGCAGCCGATGCCACACCGGCGTATGCGCCGCTGTGATCGCGTTGTCGTCGGCCTTCGGCCGCTCTCCCCAGCCGTCGAGGATGCAGAGCACGAGCGGATCGGGACGGGAGCAGGGGATCATCGGGCAACCTCAAAAGTGCAGGTAACCTATATACGCGAAACCTCACCCGTTGAGGTAACGTTCCCACTCCGGATTGTTGCACTCCCTTGGTTGCCGCCGGCCCAACAAACAGTTGCGTCGGCTATCGATCGTTGCTGAATCCGCAGCAAACTTACAGCAAGATTTCGCCTTGGGTTGAAATATATCCGGTCCACTCCGCGATAGTAGTCCCGGTGCCAAAGTCCTTCATCGGCCCGAGGCATACCATGTGAACTAATGAATTTAAGGATCGTGATTACCGCAATCAAGGGTGCCCGCGTTGCCCGGATATTTGGCTGGCCCTCGTTCAGCAATAAGAACGGAGCTCGCTCAGTCGAGAGCAAAGTGCGGCATGTTAGACAGACGCACAACCTGACGCGAGCGGCGCTCGCATCCATAGTGGCGCCCGGCTAAACTCATAGCTTGGAAAGGGGGGGTATAATGGCCCTCGGGGAAAGTTCGTGAAGGCGTTGTTCCTCGGGGGAGTGGCGGCCGGCACCGCCGCAGGCATCAGGGCCCGGCTGCCGGCTGGTCTCGAAGTCACTATCCTCGACGACCCGATCGACCGCGCGCAGCTGCGGCATGCGGCGGCCGATGCGGATATCCTGGTCAGCAATCACTGGCGCGCCGACTATCCGCCGGCGCCGAGCGTGCAGCTGGTGCAGTCTGTCGCGACCGGGGTCGAGCTGATCGAGCTCGCAGCATTGCCGGCCGGGGTCGCCGTATGCAACGCGTTCGGCCACGAGAGCGCGATCGCCGAATACGTTGTTATGATGATGCTCGCATGGCAGCACCGGCTGTTCGAGATTTCGCACGAGTTCCGCGAGCAGGCCTCTTGGCGTACGAGCTGGGTGCAGGGCGGCGCGCCGCACGGCGAGGTGCGGGGCAGCACGCTCGGTATCGTCGGCTATGGGCGGGTCGGGCGTGAGGTGGCGCGGCGCGCGGCGCCGTTCGGCTGCCGCATCCTCGCCGCCAATCGCACGCCAAGAGAGCCGGAGCCGGGAGTCGAGCACGTCCTCCCGCTCGCCGAGATCGACCGCATGCTGCCCGAATGCGACACTGTGGCGCTGTGCACTGCGCTTGGCCCCGAGACCACCGGGCTGATCGATGCGCGCCGGTTGTCGCTGATGAGGTCGAGCGCATTCCTGATCAACATCGCCCGCGGCCAAGTAGTCGACGAGGACGCGATTTATTCGGCATTGCGCGACCGGACGATCGGCGGCGCGGCGCTCGACGTCTGGTGGCAATATCCGAACGCGGCCGAGCCCGAGCGACGCGGCTCGCGGCATCCGTTTCATGAATTGCCGAACGTTATCGCGACGCCGCACAATTCGGGGTGGACCGGCGGTATGGTCGAGCGCCGCTGGAGTGAGATCGCCGACAATATCAACCGCTTCGTACGCGGTGAAAGCCTGCTCAACCTCGTCGCCAAGAACTGAGAGGTCCCCATGGCCGAAGACGTAGCGTTCCTGTCGGCGACGCGATTGCTAGCGCTTTACCGCAGCGGAGAAATCTCGCCGGTTCGGGTCATGGGCGAGACGCTGCGCCGTCTCGAACGCTATGAGGGAGCCCTCAACGCCTTTGTCCTCTATGATCCGGAGGAGGCGATGAAGCAGGCGCGCGCCTCGGAGGCGCGTTGGCGGAAAGGCGAACCGAAAGGCCTACTCGACGGGGTTCCAGTCGCCATCAAAGACACCGTGTTGACCCGCGGCTGGCCGCGCCTATTGGGTTCGCGCACCATCGATCCTAACCAGCAATGGCACGAGGATTCGCCGGTCACCGCGCGGCTGCGGGGTGAGGGTGCGTTGTTCTTCGGCAAGACGACCACACCCGAATTCGGCTGGAAGCCAGTCACCGACTCGCCGCTCAGCGGGATCACCCGCAATCCGTGGAACCTCGAACGCACGCCCGGCGGCAGCAGCGGGGGTAGCGCTGCCGCTGTGACGGCCGGCATCTGTCCGCTCGCGGTCGGCACCGATGCCGGTGGCTCGATCCGCATCCCGGCAGCTGTTTGCGGGATCGTTGGCCTGAAACCGACATTTGGTCGCGTCGCGGTCTATCCGCCATCGGTTTTCGGCGACGTCGCGCATGTCGGCCCGATGGCGCGCACGGTCGAGGACGCTGCACTGATGCTCGACGCGATCAAGGGACCGGATTCGCGCGACTGGCACAGCCTGCCCGATGATTGCATCGCGTATCGTGACCTTGTCAGCGAAGGTTCACTCGAGGGCAAACGCGTGGCGCTATCGCCAACGCTCGGCCTTGCCGAACCCGCGCCCGCCGTGCGTACCGCGATTGAGCGTGCGGCAGAGGTTTTTGCCGTGCTTGGCGCGGTGGTCGAGCCCGCCGATCCGTTCCCGCAATCGCCAAAAGAAATTTTCGACACGCTGGTTCTGGCTGCATTCTGGGCGTTGCTGCGTGCGCAGACGGCTGAGGCGGTGGCGCTGATGGATCCAGGCCTCGTCGCCCTGTGTCGGCGCGGTGCGGCGGTGACGCAGGAGGAATATGTCGCGGCGCTAACCCGGCGTGCAGCCCTCGGGCAGGCCGTACGGCTGTTCTTCGATCGGTTCGACCTGCTGTTGTCGCCGACCATGCCGATCCCGGCGGCTTATGCCGATCCGCGCGACGACGATGCGCCGAACCCGACCAATTTTCCGAGCTGGACGCCCTATACCTCGCCGTTCAATCTGACCAAGAACCCTTCTTGCTCGATCCCATGCGGCTTCGTCGACGGGCTGCCGATCGGGCTTCAGGTGACCGGCCCACTGTTCCGCGATCTTGCGGTATTGCAGGCGTGCCGCGCCTTTGAGACAGCCGCAGGCGCCATCTGGCCGAGCCCGGATCTGACTAGCAGGCTGGACGAGATCGCTTCCTCGGCAGCGGCCGGCGTCGACCGCAAACTTTGGCCAAAAGGTCGATAAGCCGCCTGCGGAAAATTCTACGGTTGAATCGCTGCGCAGCGGCAGCATATTGGCCTGCGACTAACATGAAGGGAGAGCGTCGTGGCGAATAAGGAGCAGAAGCGGTCGAGCCGGGAAGCCAAGAAGCCTAAGCAGAAAAAGAAGGGAGCCGCCACACGAGCCGGCACCAAGCCACCAACGACAAAAACCTGAGAATTTTTCGATCGCGCCGGGGCAGGCGGCGGAGCCTCCGACCGGCAATTCGGGTTAAGCTCTTCTGGTACCCCTGGTTTAGGTCACGGTAGGTTTAAGCCGCGCCTTGGGGTCTGTTTTTATTCTAATCGGCATAATCGACAAGGAGTGGCCGTGGCGGAAGCGAGGCGCTTGGCGCTAGGGGTGATCGTCGCGATCATCCTATCGGTCGAGGCGGTGGCGGCGGATTGGTCCGGACCATGGACGCAATTGGCGTCCGACGGCACTCTTTCGGTTCGGATCGCAGTAGCCGCCGGCACGACTTGTCCAAAGGCGACGGCGGATGAGATCGACCTCCCGATTATGCCGCGCGCCAGTGCGGATGACGGCTTCCCGGTCAAACTATGCGAGGCCCGAGCGTCGGCCTTGACTCGGCAACTCATTGTCGGGGATTCGCCGGCTCCGATCCTGGCCCCAGAGGTGCGGCGGATCGTCGTAATCGGCGACACCGGCTGCCGGCTCGAGGGACGCGCCATCCAGGACTGCAACGATCCAGAGGCTTGGCCATTTGCCGCGATTGCCCGGCGTGCGGCCAGCCACAAGCCCGATTTGGTGATCCATGTCGGCGATTACTATTACCGCGAGACGGCATGTCCGACCGATCGAAAGGGATGCGCCGGCAGCTCTCATGGCGATAACTGGGAGACTTGGCTGGCAGATTTCCTCGAGCCTGCAGCGCCGCTCTTGGCCGCCGCGCCCTGGCTCATGGTCCGCGGTAATCACGAGCTGTGCGCGCGTGGTGGCCGCGGCTGGTTTCGACTTCTCGACCCGCATCCTGCCCCGCTCGAATGCGCGGATCGGACCGATCCGTTCCGGCTCCATATCGGCGGGCTCGACCTCCTGTGGTTCGACGGAGCCAATGCAGACGATTTCTCCCTGTCGCCGCAGGCCGCCTTCTACGGCGCCCAGCTAGCGGGCCTATTGGCGGCGGCACCTCCTCACGCTTGGCTCCTTACTCACAGACCGATTTGGGCTCTCGCCCAAGGCAACATGGCCGGCGCCAACCTGAATGTTACCGAGCAGGCTGCAATCCGCGGGCAGGTTCCGCCCGGCCTCGACCTGATTGTGTCGGGCCATCTTCACGACTTCACCAGCTATGAATTTGGACCCGATCGTCCAGCGCAGTTGATCGTCGGCGACAGTGGCGACACTCTGCTCGAGCTTGGCAGAACGCCGCTGACCGGTGTTGAGATCGACGGCACGCGAGTCGTTAGCGGCTTCGCATTAAAGCTGTTCGGCTATTTTCTTATGGAGGCGACAGCCGGCGGATGGGACGGCACCCTCTATGCGAGCGATGACGCCGTTCTTGCTCATTGCCGGCTGCGCGGCCGCAGTCTCGAATGCGGCCCTGCACAAACCCAATGACCGCCTAGTCGGTTTCGGCCGGTCTTGGATGGGGGCGCAGACGGAGGAAGAATGCGCCAGAGCTCTCGCGGATCGTCTGGAACGTGACGTAGAGCATCGGGATTACAAAGAGGCCGATAGCGCTGGCGGCGATCATGCCGGCGAAGACCGGGGTGCCGACAGCGTGGCGGCTGAGCTCGGCGGCACCTTGTGCCACGACCAGCGGGTAGACCCCGAGGATGAACGCGAACGACGTCATCATCACCGCGCGAAACCGCATCCTGGCGCCCAGCACCGCCGCCTCGCGGATGTCCTTGCCGGCCTCGCGCTGGTCCTTAGCAAACGCGACGATCAGGATGCCGTTCTTGGCGGCCATCGCGATCAGCACGACGAGCCCGATCTCGGCATAAAGGTCGAGCGAGACGCGGAACAGCAGGATGCCGATAAAGGCGCCGAGCACGCCCACCGGCACCGACAACAATACCGGCACCGGGATCATCCAGCTTTCATATAGGCCGACTAGAAACAGAAACGCGAACAGGATCGCGAGCCCGAGAATCGCCCCGGTCTGACCCGCGGCCGCCTGCTCCTGATAGGCCGTGCCGGTCCATTCATAGGCATAGCCGGCCGGCAAGGTTTTCGACGAGATATCGGCCATCGCCGCCAGAGCTTCGCCAGAGGAGATCCCCGGCGCCGGGCTGCCCTGGATCGGGATCGCACGATAATTATTGTACCGGGTGATGACTTGCGGGCCGACGATAATGCCGGCATGGGCGATCGAGGCGAGCGGCACATCGGTGCCGTATTTGTTGCGGATATAGATCTGCCACAGCGAGGAAATGTCCTGGCGATCGGCCGGCTCGCCCTCGATATTGACCTGCCAGACCCGCCCGAAGAGGTTGAAGTTGTTGACATAAAAACTGCCCAGAGTGGCCTGCAGCGTGGTGAACACGTCGCTCATCGACAATCCGAGCGCCTGCGCTTTCTGCCGGTCGATGTTCAGGAAAATCGATGGGTTGCTGGCAGTGTAGGTCGAGAACACGCGGGTCAGCCGCTGGTCCTGGTTGGCGGCGGCGAGCAGCCCTTGCATGACGCTGTTCATCGCCGCTGGCTCCTGGCCTTCGAGGCCTTCGAGCTCATATTCGAAGCCCCCGGTCGTCGAAAGGCCAATGATCGGCGGCAGGTTAAACGGGATCACCGTCGCAGTTGGGATCTCCTGCCCAGCGCCGAACACGCGCGCGATCAACGCCTGCGCCGAGTTGGCGGCGCCGACGCGGTCGGCAAACGGTTTCAACGTCGGCACGATGAAAGCAGCGTTTGGTTCGTTGACCCCGTCGATAATCGAGAACCCGACTATCGTGGCGACGTTCTCGATCTGCGGCATCGAGTGCAGCAATGCCTCGACCCGTTTCTCTGCCTCGCTGCTGCGGGTGACCGAGGCGCCGTCCGGCAACTGCACCGAGATAAAAAAAGCTTCCTGGTCCTCCTCGGGCAGAAACCCGGTCGGGACGCGCGCCTGCAGTGCGTAAATCGCCGCCGCCGCGCCGAGGATCGCGACGACCCCGAAATACGACACACGCACCAGGCGGGTGACGACCGCGGCATAGCCGTCGCGGACATTGTCGATGCGCCGCAATACC
>Ga0306920_100003324_pt1 | contig 20360 bp, 12 predicted proteins | sample flu12Cox44000170_FD_204666 | JGI IMG/M metagenome (GOLD analysis project Ga0306920, IMG submission 204666) | Lab enrichment of tropical soil microbial communities from Luquillo Experimental Forest, Puerto Rico - flux4day.12C.oxic.44.000.170 (v2)... | ecosystem: Environmental > Terrestrial >... | reverse complement strand
CGTCGTATTCCGCTTCCGGCCCGCTGGGCTCCGCTACCGTCTCCTTGGCAGGTGGCGGCTCGACCGCCGCCAGGAAGAAAGCGGATCGCAGCCGTTCGGCCAGGTGCCGGCAGGACACCCATTGTTGCTGGGCTGACATCGGAAGTCGGCGCCGCCGGGCTCTCTTTTCTGTCCTAGAAAGGTGAAACCAGGAAATACGATCGAAGCCCATCACCAGTGGAATGACGAGGAGAAACACCACCTCCGCCCAGAGCAGCCACCGGAGGTGCGGCAGGAACTGGGATTGGACCGCCACCGTGGCGATTGCCAGCACCGGGAAGGTAAAAGTGATGGCCAGCAGCCACTTGACTCTCCCCCGGGCTGCCTGCGCCAGCAGGTCTGCCGTGGCATAACGCGGGACCAGCCAGGACGCGATGGGATCCCAGATCGCCCTGCCCTCCGGCGTGGTGATGCACTGCATGAGGTCCGTCCGGGCCTGCTCACTGGCAGCGGCAAGCTTGTCGGCGCCGATGTCGATCCGGTTATAGGCCTCCATGCCGCGGAGAGATTGCCGAAGCTGGGTAAATGGATCAGCGGGGGACACCCGTTCTGGCGACGGGGCCTCGCCCCCGGGGGCGGCCTGTTCCCCAGCCGACGACAACGGGCCAGGCGCGTTCTCGGCGAAGGGATGCAGGACCTGGATCTCCTGGCCGCTCCCAGTCGGTATATGCACAACGGGGCGGCCGTACCGGCGGGCCAGCCTGACGATATCCGCGGTGCCACCCACGCCGCGGGAGGGCAGGCCATCCCACACCGCGATGACGATATCGCTGCGGCTCACCATGGCCTGGCCGGCCCACTCGTACGCTGAGTCCCGCGACTCGAAATGCGGTGCACAGGTGATCAGCGACGCCTGCCCGTACAGCGACTCGAAGGCGGCTTTCGATTCGTCGGACTTGAAATCGGACTCGTATTCGTCCCGGGGTAGCGGTAGCGGGACTTCCAGCAGCGACCCGGGCCGGGCCAGGATGGCGTCCGCGACCAGCCGGTCGGCCCCCTCAGCGAGGGAGGAGATCACCAGCCAGGCGAGGGGGGTGTCACCTGCCGGAGCCAGCTTCGCCTCTATCAGGCCGAGCGCTTCGCCAACCTGCTCGGGCCAGTTGGTGTGCTCGGGCAGGTGCCGATGACCGGTTACTCCGATTCGCAGGCGAAACGGCACCGGATCGCCGCTTTGTGGGATTGGACTGCCGAGTTCCCCCGCCATGGCGCTGGGTCACCCGCTGACGCCGGTGAGGTATTCCAGGCGTTCGGCCGGAGTGAGCCGGCGGGTAACGCGGTGTTCGGCGATCCGTTCGAGCGCCGGCAGTGAAGTCGTTGCCAGCTCCGAACTCCAAATGCTCACGCCACCCATATTGTCTGCGTCGAAGGTCGTGACGATGCTCTTGCCGTCGGGACTGAACGCAGCACTGTTGACCTCACCCACGTTGGCCCCCTCCAGCACCGTCAGCTGCTGGCCGGTGGCGACCTCGAACACTGGCGCACCGCCGTTTCCACAGGCAACCACGATCTTGCTGCCATCAGGGCTGAACGACGCCGTGCTGGGTGATGGGCATGCGTTGATCGAGCGAACCGGCCGGTCGTCGCCTGCATCCCAGACGGTGACGACACCGCTGTCGGACGCTGTCACGAATTGAGTGCCACGGTTGTTGAACTCGAGATCATTGATCCCCGGGCCCGGCCTGCCTAGCACCCGCTTGGCTCCGGTGGCAGCGTTCCACACCTCAATCTGGCCGTTGCCATCGCCAGTGAGGATCTGGTGCCCGCCCGGGCGAAATACGGCCACCGTGAGGAGGAACCCGTGATTCGGGTTGAGAGTCATCTCATGACCGGTCCTAATGTTTCGCACAACGGCCGTGTTGTCGTTGGTCACAATCACGATGCGGGACCCATCTGGGCTGAAGCTGGCATCGTGCGCAGGCCCTCCCTGTGCCCCGGTCAGGCGGATGGTCTGGATCCGGGTGTAGTCCGAACCGCTGGCACGCCACAGGTCCACCGTCCCGTCCGAGTCGGCTGTGACGATCTCCGTGCCAGCGCCATTGAACTGGGCCGAGTTCACATCGGCTGTCCCGGACGGGAAGAGGACGACCTGCCCGCCGCTGGCGTAGACCGGCTTGCCGTCGGCCGTGTACAGGTAGGCATTAGTGCCATCGCTGGTGAGGATCCGATCACCATCGGAGCTGTAGTTCGCTCCGAAGACCGGGGATGGCGTGCTGCCCGCCCACGAGCCGGAGAACTCCGTCCGCTGCTCACGTGGCAGCGCATCCCAGACGCGGATCGTGCCGTCAGCACTCGCCGTGACGACCTCGCTGCCGGTGGGGCTGAACCGTGCCGCATAGACGGCACTGGCGTTGCCGGCGAGCGACGTCAACTGGAGCCCAGTGCCAGCAACGTCCCAGACACGCGTCGCCCCGCTCTTATACCCAGACACAACAAGCTTGCCATTCTGGCTGAACGCGGCACTGTAAGCTGTTCCCTCGGACGCATCGAGAGTCTTCACCTTTTTGAATTTGGCGAGATCGTAGATCCGCACATATCCGTCGGCGTCAGCGGTCACGACTTCTCTGCCATTGGGACTGAACTCGGCATCGTTATTCCCTCGGCCCAGATACCGGTTCGTTGGCGAGCTCCCGTGCAGGCTCCAGATATAGGTGCCTTTGTCGGTGGTTACGGCAAATTGCTGCGAATCATGCGGGTTAACGGCGACGCTGTAGGTCGGACTGCTGGACAGCGTGCTAAGCCCTTTCCCAGGCTGCCACATTCTGATACCGCCCAGCGTTGCTATAGCCAGCTTCCCTGTGTTACCCACGAATCGCACGTCGTAGACCGTCCATCCGATGTTGATCCGCGGCGGCAGCTCCTTTCCGCTGCTCGCGTCGAACAGGACCACCGTGCCGCTCCCATAGCCCACCGCGACCTGGGTGCCGGTTGGATTGAAGGCCACGGAGTCCGCGGTGCCATTGACCGCGAAACCAGACTTCGGCGACAGGCGCAAAAGGCGGTGTCCGGTCTTGACATCCCAGATCGACGCGATGCCGTCCTTCCCTGCACTCGCGACCTTGTTCGCGGTGACGGGATCGAACACCGCCCAGGAAGACGTCGTCCCGATTCGGAGTGTCCGCATTTCCTGGACCCCGGGAAGCGACTGTCTCAGTGCAGCTTCAGCTTGGCTCGTGTCATGCACGTGCAGCGCCTGCAGAGCCAGGAGTGCGCTCAGCTCTGGATCGCGTGCGACATTGACATCTGCGGCGGCCGCTAGCTGACGTGACTCAGCGGTCTGTTTGTCAATATGCGCCCGGTACAGTTGCCAGCCGCCGAAAACGAGCGCTGCAACGGCCAAGAGGCCGAGTCCGAGCACGGCGCCCTTCCGGAGCCGCTTGCGAGCGCGCCGCCGCTCCTCGCGCGCTGCGATCGCCCGGTTGATCGTCGGCGCCAGCACGTCGTGGAAAATTTCGTAGCGGCGGTACCGCATAGGGTCCTGCCCGGGCGCCGCCGGGATGGGCCTGACGATGCGCTCGTGATCGAGCTTGTCCAGGATGCTGCCAACCTCGGCCTCGCTGTGCCCAGTCCGCTTCGCCAGATCGGGGACCGATTCCGCGATCTTCCCGCCCGAAGGGGTCACCAGATGATCGAACATGTCGATAGCAGTCTGGCGCTGCCCGCTGTCTAGTGAGTTGAGCGCCCGGCCCAGGTGGGCGTCGACGATCATCCTGACCCCACGCAGATCCTGGAGGGTCGAGAGGCGCAGCTCGTGAGAGCCTGCAGCGCGCTCTCGCTCCCAGACCGTCTCCATCACCAGTTGCAGAAGTGGCGTCGCTACCCGGCCGGCATCGCCATTGCTGGTAGCCTGCGCCCGCGCTCCGCCACCGTTGCCGTCGCCATTGAAAGCACGGACCTGGTCGAGCACGGCCTCGACGAGCTCATTCTGGATCTGTACGTGCTCAGTAACGTCAGGCTGGCCATTGTAGGTATCAAGTGGCTCCCGGATCGCCTTCTCCGCCGAGGCGCGATCAAGGTACTCGACGTGGAGATAGTTGCTGTAGACGTTGGGGATCCGTCCCTTGAACAGGTCACCGAGGGCGGCGTAGGCGTCCTCCCGGATCGCGATCAGGAAGTTGGCGCGAAGATCGGTCCGGTTGATGCACTGGCCGAGTTCGTCGGCGAACCGCTCCGGAGTGGGCTCACGGGAACGGTAGAGGAAGTATTCCTCGAACTGGTCGAGCATGATGAGCAGGCTCGCGTCCGCCGCGTCCGACGCTGCTTCGATGGCCGCGTCGAGCCGGTCCGTCGGCAGCTCGGGCTCCGCGCGATCGGCCAGGTAGGGCTTGATCGCCGTGCGGATCGCACCCGTCAGCTCGAGGACGGGGTCGTCCTTCCATGAGCTAAAGACGATCGGGACAGAACGAGCCGTGCCGCGGCGTGCGAAGTTATCGTCGGCGAGCTTTCGCATCCGCCATGTGACACCGGCGCGTAGCAGCGAACTCTTGCCGACTCCGCTCTCGGCATGCAGCAGCGTCAGCCGGGCGGCCCGCAAGTTCGTGATGATCTTGCTGCCCTCGGACTCGCGCCCGAAGAACCACGAACCGTACTTCTCCTCGTAGTAGTCGAGCCCGAAGTACGGGTTGTCGCGGTGCTCGACTACTCCCGTTGTCTCGCTCATGTCAGCTCGTCACGATGCTCGGTGAGAAACCTGTCGAACCCGGCTACATAGTCGGTCAGCCGGCTCTTATACAGGGCCGCACCCGAGCGCTGCCAGAACTGCCGCTCGAGCACGTCGGGGTCCCGCTCCACTGCCCAGTGGGTGGCCCCGCTGAGGCGCTCGCCCTGCCAGATCCAGTGCAGGAATACTCTGAGCCGCCAGTCGGCGATCTTGTAGCCGAGGAACAGGCAGCTCGCTTGACGGAGTTTCGCGAGGATCTGGGTGGGCACCACCTCCTCGGCCGGGCGCCCGCCGAGGTAGTCGATGTAATGATCTTCTGTTATGACGAAGTTGCTTTTCCAGCGATAGCCCGTATCGAGGTCATCGACCGCGCCGCTGATCCTGACGATGACCGTTCGGGTCAGCTCACCGTAGTCGGTGGCAATAGGGAAGCCGGTATATTCGTTGGGCGTTATGACAGGCCGTGGGTCACCATCCCATGGCACGTGAACAAACCTGCGCGCGTATTCCGTTCCTGGTGCCATGTAAACGGCAACGTCGAATGGCTCCCCCTGCTCCCGGAGTGCCCGCTCCAGTGCCAGATCGAATTTAGGTGTGACGATCATCGGGTAACGTTTCCGGAGGCCCAGTTCCTCGAGCCGCCTCGGAAGGCGGGCCAGATACTTGTGGACCGGGCCCGGTTCTGAGTCGACCCCGACGACCTGCTTTACCCACCTGAACACATTGGGCTCGCCGCGGATCATGCGGACATATTGCGCGACCTCCGCCAGATCGCGCTGCCCAGATTCCAGCCTGATCTTGGCCGCAAGGTACTCCGCGAGGGCTGTGTCGTCCGGGAGCATCGCGGCCCCCTCCCGGAAAGGGCCCTCATGGTCATCCGCGTTGGCGCCCGCGCCAAGGAAGATCACCAGGTTGTCGGCCTCATCAATCAGCATTTGGTAGTGCTCATCGTCGGCTGCCAGCACCGGCGGCGGCTCGATCACCGGGGATTGTGGCTCGATCACGGGGGATTGCTCCGCGACCTTGCCCTTCGTGTCATTACCGTTCTCGTCTGTACTGCCTTCACGGATCTCGTTGAGCCGGGCGCTCAGCGCCTTGACATCATCGTCCAGGTTCATCTGGCGCAGACGTGCTGCCTGGCAATCCGTAAGTGCCCTGATCGCCCGCGGGAGCTGGAGCGGATCCGGGAGCGTGGCATTGTCGACCAGCACGGGGATCACAGTCCACCTGTTCTGCAAGGCAAGTTCAATTTCCTTGGTGACGTAGTCGAGGTCGCCACGCTGCCGATGGGCGAGCATGGTCGGCACCCATCCCGATCCGATCAGCGCTAGGAACGCGCCGTTGCTGTCGGTCAGGTGCGACCTGATCTCTGCGGGGAACCGCATTCCCGGCCGCAGCGTGCCTTCGTCGAAAAAGATGTTCTCGCTGCCAAACCGCTCCCTGAGTTCCCGGTACAGCATCATCGCCGCGAACGGCATGTCTTCATGGCGGTAATTGATGAAGATCTTCAGCTGCGGGCCCGCCGGTTGCTCAGTGGAGAGACCGTCGGCAGGCCGGGCTGAGTCGGCCGTGTCCACACCTGCCATCTTTACCCCCAGACCTAGTGCTGCCAGTCCGGCTGGAAACCGACGGGGAATGGCCGCGATCTCCGGATCCGCGTGGCGCGGGGAGGGCGCCCGGCTGGAGTCGGGAGCCGGCGGCAAACCTCACCCAGCCGGGCGAGGCGTCCGCCGGGGCTTAGTGCTCGGCCAGGCAGGCAGGTCAACTTCCCCCCCACTCCCTTGGGACTTTGCTGAAAAGGTAACTGTGCGTCTCTTGGCGGTCAATAGCCCGGTAAAGAGCATGATTAACACTCAATGGCCCGGTGACGACCGAAGACGGCGGGACTAGGCTCCCGCAGTGATTACGCCCGCGGCTTCCTTGATCATGAATGTGCGGCGAGATTCTTCATGCGGGCCCGGCCGGGCCCGCGGCCTCGTCACCTGCTCCTGCGTCAGCTTGGCCTCAGGGCACACCGGCCGCACCAGCCCAGGAAATTCCGCCGATCTCCGCAAGGCGGCTCCCATGTCAGCGGCGAGCACGGTTGAACCCAGCTGTGATGGCGGTGGCGAGGCGGGGAACACCAGGGGACACGTTTGATGGCTGAGGACGGAACCGCCGACTGCTGGGAATAGGGGCGTCATGACCGGGCCTGGCGCGCGAGAACGGACGCGGACGTCTGCAGTGCTGGCCGATCTGCCGGCTACTGAGGGCGAACGGCGTGCCTCAGGGAGGGCCGCGAGGAAACGGGTGAGGCGGGGCGCGCTCGGGTACTGGGCCGAGGATGACCGAGGGCAGGATGCGCTGGAGACAATCCTGGCCCAGAGCCGGCTGAGGGTCCCCGAGCTGATTCCTATCCGGCATCAGCGAATGGCGGTCTCCGCCTGGAACTACTACCGGGGTGCCGCCGCGGTCATGGCTGCTGACCTGGCGTCCCAGCCCAGCAGCGGCCTCATGGTGCAGTTGTGCGGGGACGCCCACATACTGAACTTCGGCCTGTGGGCCACGCCGGAGCGGAACCTCTCATTCGACCTGCGTGACTTCGACGAAACCCTGCCCGGCCCGTTCGAATGGGACGTCAAGAGGTTCGCCGCCAGCATTGTGGTCGCGGCTCGGGAGAACCGGGTCAAGCCGTCCAGGGCCGCTACTGCGGTCACCGCAGGCATCGGGGCCTACTGCCGCCGCATCCGCCGGTACGCGGCCATGCCGGAACTCGACATCTGGTACGACAGCAGGCACGTCGACAATCTGGTCAGCTACTTCGAGCCGGCCGACCGCGGGCGGGTCTCGATCCACATCGAGCGCCAGCGCAGCCGCCGCACCAGCCGTGGGGCTTTTGCCAAGCTCACAAGCATGGTGCACGGGCGTCCACGGATCACCGAGGATCCGCCGCTTCGTGTCACCATGAGTGACTCCGAGCAGGCGGATCTGGCCGGCAACCTGCTCGCCGGTTACCGGCTCACCCTCGCCGAGGACCGCCAGGTCCTGTTCGACCGGTTCACTGCGGTTGATATGGTCCGCCAGGTGGTCGGGGTGGGCAGTGTAGGGATGCGGGTCTATCTGGTTCTCTTCGAGGGCCGAAGCGGTGCCGACCCGCTGTTCTTGCAGGTCAAGCAGGCAGGGCCATCGGTATACGAGGCTCACACCCAGCCAAGCCGCCACGGTAACCAAGGCGAGCGGGTCATCAGCGGGAAGCGGCTGATCCAGAGCGCCACCGATATCTTCGTCGGCTGGGGCTCACTGCACGGACGAGACTACTACGTGCGGCAATTCCGCGACATGAAGATCATCCCAAACACCGAGCTGATCGCGCCCCGTCTCGCCGAGTTCGCCACTGCGTGCGGTGGGGCGCTCGCCCGCGCCCATGCGCGTACGGGTGACCCGGTGGCTATCGACGGCTACATCGGCAAAGGCGCGAGCTTCACCGCTGCTATCAGCCGGTTCGCCCAGCTGTACGCCGACCAGAACGAGCGCGACCATGCCCAGCTCGTCAGCGCCATAGCCGCCGGTGACATTGAGAGTTTGCCCGGCTGACACCACATCGGGCCAGCGCGTCCGCGCCGGCTTCCCGGCCGCGGGTTGACACATGTCGATATGGGCATATGATGTTCCCGTGGCGCGCTCTCCCACGACGTCGGATGTCTTCAATGCAGTCGCCGAGGCGCGCCGTCGCGAAATCCTGGACACGCTGATCACAGGCGAGAAGGCGGTCGGGGCGATCGTGGACGACCTCTCGATGTCCCAGCCCCAGGTTTCGAAGCATCTGCGGGTGCTCAGTGAGGTCGGGCTGGTCAGGTGGCGGGCAGAGGGGCGTCGCCGGCTGTACCGCCTGGAAGCCGCGCGCCTCCGGCCACTGCAGCAGTGGCTGGCCCAGTACGAGCAGGCGTGGAACGACCGGCTGGATCGGCTGGATGACTACCTCAGAGAGCTACAACAACAGGGAGAACAGTAGTGACACCGAATCGGCATGGATCGGCGGTCCTCGAATTCCCGAACGATCTCGAGATCGTCATCACGCGGGAGTTCGACGCCCCGATCGGGCTCGTCTTCGACGTATTGACGAAGCCGGAGCACGTGAGCAAATGGTTCCCTCCATTTGAGTGTGAGATGAAGGAGTGCTCGATCGACCTGCGGGTTGGCGGGAACTACCACCAGGTCTTCGTGACTGAGGACGGAACCGAGTGCTCGTTCCGCGGCACCTACCTGGAGGTCGAGCCGCCGGCCCGGACTGTCGAGACGTGGCGGTTCGAGGGGTGGCCAGATGCGGAGGCCGTCGAGTCCGTGGATCTGCACGAAACTGACGGAGTGACGACGCTGACGATGAAGCTGGCGTTCCGCGACAAGGCTGGCCGCGCTCACATGACCAAGACCGACGGCCAGCAAGACAGCCTCGACAAAATGGAAGATTACTTGCGGTCGCTGCTCGATCCCACGGGACCTGTCGCTGGGTAGTTGAGGTTCGATCCACTTCAGCTGAGCCCCGCCCGAAGGTAAAGGCAGGATAAAAGAGACCTGCTGTCCGGTCTTGCTCTGCCGTGACCGGCGTGGGATCTTGCTTTCCAGCCGCGCCGGTCGACTCCGGACGGTGCAAGAGGGGGCTCACCATGAGGCAAGGACCTGCAGCGTCGGGTTGCTGGTGCGCGGGCCGCTCGTTGCCAAGCCGCAGGTCATTCTCTTGAGCGCGGGCTTCGCTGGTGCGGCGGCCGGTGCCGCTGCGGTGACCGGGGCGGGCAAGCCCGCGGGGGTGGGACCGCCGGCCGGGACGGTCACGTTTTTGCTGACCGATATAGAGGGGTCGACGCGGCTGTGGGAGACCGTGCCGGAGGCGATGGGGGTGGCGCTGGAGCGGCACAACCGCCTGCTCACGGAGGTGATCGGGGGGCATGGCGGGGTGGTGGTCACCTCCCGCGGCGAGGGCGACAGCTTCTTCGCCGTTTTCCCGAGCGCGGTGGCCGCGGTCGAGGCCGCGGGCGCGTGCCAGCTGCGGCTTGAGAGCGAGGCGTGGCCGGAGGGGGCCGTCCTGCGGGTGCGGATGGGGCTGCACACTGGGGAGGCGCATGTGCAGGACGGCGATTATGTCGACCATGTTCCGATCAACCGGTGTGCGCGGGTGAAGGCGGCCGGGCACGGCGGGCAGGTGCTGGTGACGAAGACCACGCGCGATCTGGCCGGCCCAGGTCTGGGCGGCGGTTTTGGCCTGAGGCGGCTGGGGGAGTTCCGGCTGCGTGATCTGGCCGAGCCGGAGCTGATCTACCAGCTGACCCATGCCGACCTCCCTGCGGATTTCCCGCCGATACGCACGGTCGGTGAGCGCAGCGGCAATCTGCCGTTGCAGGTGAGCTCGTTCATTGGCCGGGAGCGGGAGCTGGCGCAGACCGCGGCCGCGCTAGGCGGGGCCAGGGTGGTAACGCTGACCGGTGCGGGCGGGGTGGGCAAGACCCGGCTGGCGCTGCAAGCGGCCGGGCAGCTGGCCGGGCAGTTCAGTGATGGCGCGTGGCTGTGTGAGCTGGCGCCAGTTCGTGATCCGGCCGGGGTGGATGGCGCGGTCGCGGCGGTGTTTTCGGTGACCGCCCCGGCCGGCCACACCACCCAGGATGCCTTGGCGGAGTTCTTGCGCATCAAGCAATTGCTGCTGGTACTCGATAACTGTGAGCATCTGCTGGAAGAGGCGGCGGCGCTGGCCGAGGTGCTGCAGCGCTCGTGTGAGCGGCTAGTGATCCTGGCGACCAGCCGGGAGGGCCTGGGGATCGAGGGGGAGCGGCTGGTGCCGGTGCCGCCGCTGCAGGTGCCGGGAGTTGATGCCGATCTGGCGGCGATCACCGGCGCGGCCGCGGTGCGCCTGTTCGCCGAGCGCGCGGCCGCGGTAAAGCCCGGTTTCGTGGTGACCGGCGGAAACGCGGCGGCCGTGGCCGCCGTGGTGCGGCGGCTGGATGGGATCGCGCTGGCGGTCGAGCTGGCGGCGGCGCGGGTGCCGGCGATGGCTCCGGCCGAGCTGGCCCGGCGGCTAGAGCGGAGCTTCGCGGTGCTCGGGGCAGGCCGCCGGGGTGCAGTGGACCGTCACCAGACGCTGCGGGCCACCATCGACTGGTCGTTTCAGCTGCTCGCCGAACCCGAACAACGGCTGCTGGCCCGGCTGGCGGTGTTCGCCGGGGGCTGCACCCTGGAGGCGGCCGAGGCGGTCTGCGGCGGGGAGGGCATCGACGCGGACATGGTGTTCGAGCTGCTGGCCAGCCTGGTGGCCCGGTCGCTGGTGGTCGCCGAGGACACCGGGAACGGGATCCGGTACCGGCTGCTGGAGACGATCCGCCAGTATGGCGAGCAACACCTGGAGGCGGCCGGGGAGGCCGAGCGGTGGCGGGCCCGCCACGCCGGCTACTACGCGAGCCTCCTCCCCCGGGTCCGCGACCATGCCCATGACCCCCAGGCGGAGGTGTTCTGGGCGGTGCGGCTCGCCGCCGAGCAGGACAACTTGCTGGCGGCGTGGTCGTGGGCGATCGGCGCCGGCAACGTGGACATTGCGTTTCAGATGCTGGCCGGCTTCGCGTCCGGTGAGGTCAGGGCCAGTTTCCTGCTGGTGCTGCCCGGCGAGGCTGCCCTGGAACTGCCCGGTGCGGCTGAGCACCCGGGCTACCCGCTCGCCGCCGCGGTCAGCGCCCTCTTCGCCTCCTTCCGCGCCGATGTCACCGGCGCCGAGCAGCTGTGCCGCCGGGCGGATGACGCCAACGGGCGCCGGGATACCCCGGACTGGCGGGTCGAAGAGGCCATCTTGTCCGCCCGCTCCAACACCGCGATTATGGCTGGCGCGTTCGCCGACTCCGCTCGCTTCGCCGAACAGGCCGCTGGTATCGCGCGGGCCCACGGTGACCTGGCCGACGCCTGCTTCAAGCTCATCCTCGCCACGGGCGGACACATGCTCGCCGATAACCAGCCTGGGGCGGTCGCGCCGGCACGCGAAGCGCTCGCGCTGGCCCGTCAGGTCGGCGCCTCGGCCCTCATCGCGACCAGCCTGCTCGCCGTCGGCGTGGCCGTCGCCCAGACCGACCCCGGCCAGGCCCGCGCCTGCCTGCGCGAAAGCAGCCAGCTCAGCACCGCGCTCGGCTATCAGAGCTTCCGCGACCTGTTCTGGGCAACAGCGATCGCGTTTCTCGTCGGCGACCGGGACAGCGCGCTCGATCTCGGCTGTCGCGCCATCCGAGGCCTCCAGCGGGCCGGCGACCGCTTCCAGACGGGCATCGTCCTTCACTTCATCGCGGGCGCGCTTGCCGGCACCCAGCCCGATACCGCCGCGATCATTCAGGGCGCCGCCGGACCCTACTTCGCCAAGGAGCCGCCGGGGTTCACCCGGCTGATCACCTCCAGCGTCACGGCAGCCCTGGGCGAAGAACGCACGCGGGAACTCCACGCCCGCGGCGCGGGCATGGACTGGGAGCAGGCCCTCGCCTACATCCGCGCCCAGTCCACTCAGGCGCTGTCCGGACCTGGGCCCCAGGCCCGGCCATAAGCGAGCTGCAGCCGATCGTGCGCCACGTACGCGGGTCATTGTGTGAGTTCCTTGGCCACCAGGGTGAGCACGTCGTATTTGGCTACCGACTCCTCATGCTGGTTCGTCACGTCGGTGTCCCACCGCACCTCGCCGTAATCGGCGTCGACGCGGGGGGTGATCTGCTTGGCGGTCAGCGTCACTGTGAGCTCGTCACCCGGCTTGACCGGGGTGAGGAAGCGGAGGTTCTCCAGGCCGTAGTTGGCCAGGACGGGCCCGGGCTCCGGGGCCACGAACAGCCCGGCCGCTAGCGCCACGACCAGGTAGCCGTGCGCCACAATCCCCCCGAACAGCGGGTTGGCACGGGCGGCCTGCTCGTCGGTGTGGGCATAGAAGTTGTCGCCGGTGAACTCGGCGAAGTGCGCGATGTCTGCACGTGTGACCGTCCGCGGGCCGGCGACCACGCTGTCCCCGAGCCGCAGTTCCGCCAGCGACTTGCGGAACGGATGATCTCCCTCGCGGCGGGGCGCGCCAGGAACCCAGCGGCGGGTGATCGCGGTGAGCGCATTGGGGCTGGCCTGGACGGCGGTGCGCTGCATGTGGTGAAGGACGCCCCGGATGCCGCCCATCTCTTCCCCGCCTCCCGCCCGGCCAGGCCCGCCGTGCACCAGCGGCGGCAGCGGCGAGCCATGCCCCGTGGACTCCTTCGCATCGTCGGTGTCCAGTACCAGCAGCCGGCCATGCCATGGCGCCACGCCCTTCACCACCTCGCGGGCGAAGCTCGTGTCGCCGGTGACCACCGAGCCGACCAGGCTGCCCCGGCCGCGCGCGGCGAGGTTGATCACCTCCTCGGTGGAGCTGTAGGGCAACAGCGCCGAGACCGGCCCGAAAGCCTCCACCTCATGCGGCGCGGCTTCCCAGGGGTCATCCACCCGCAGCAGGATCGGAGCCAGGAATGCGCCACGCTGGCTGTCAGCGTCCAGCACCTCGACCCGTTCGGAATCTCCGCACACCAGTTTCCCGGCGGTGAGCAGTGCGCTCAGCGAGCGGCGGACCTCGTCCCGCTGCTGCAGGCTGGCCAGCGCCCCCATCCGCACCGCTGGGTTGGCCGGGTTGCCGACCACCACCTCTGCCAGCCGGTCGCTGGTGGCGGCGGCTACCTGATCGAGCGTGCTGGCGGGTACGAATGCCCGCCGGATCGCGGTGCACTTCTGGCCAGCCTTCACCGTCATCTCGGTCACTAGTTGCGACACGAACAGGTCGAACTCCGCTGAGCCCGCCACAGCGTCCGGGCCGAGTACCGACAGGTTCAGCGAGTCGGCTTCGGCGTTGAACCGCACTGCATTGCCCACGATGACCGGGTGAGCCCGCAGTTGCCGCCCAGTGGCCGCCGAGCCGGTGAACGAGACGAGATCCTGCTCGGTGAGGTGATTGAGCAGGTCACCCACCCCGCCGCAGACCAGCTGGACCGAGCCCTCTGGCAGCAGGCCCGAGTCCACGATGAGCTCGACCAGCAGCTTGGTGAGGTAGGCGGTCTGGCTGGCCGGCTTGATCAGGGTGGGCACCCCTGCTATCAAGGCGGGCGCCAGCTTCTCCAGCGGCCCCCACACCGGGAAGTTGAACGCGTTGATCTGAACCGCAACGCCTCGCAGTGACGTGCAGATGTGCTGCCCGGCAAAGCCGCCGCCCTTGCTCAGCGGCTCCACGTCGCCATCAAGGTAGACGGTGTCGTTCGGCAGCGCCCGGCGTCCCTTGCTGGCGTAGCTGGCCAGCACGCCGATCCCGCCATCGACGTCGAACTTCGAGTCATACAGGGTCGCCCCGGTGCGCGCCGAGAGCGCATACAGTTCCTCGCGGTGCTCGCGCAGGTAGGAGCCGAGCGACTTCAGCAGCGCCGCCCGTTGATGAAAAGTCAGCTCACGCAGCGCGGAACCGCCGACAGCACGGCCATACTCCAGGGCAGCGCGCATGTCGATGCCCTCTGACGTGACCCGCGCTATCTCCTCCCCCGTCACCGCGTCACGCACCGGAACCCCATCACCCGACGGTGTTCGCCACTGTCCTTGCGTGTAGCTGCGCAGCGGGGTCATCAGCCCAGCCTCCCCGGAGAGATGTGCACCCGAGGAAATTATCAACCGGCCGCCCAGCTAGCCAGCAAGGCGCCCGGGCCTGGTTCAGCGCCGGAGCCCGGCCGGGCGCCTAAACCGCAAGCCGGTTCAGGCCGGCTCACCAGCAGGCAACTTAGCTACCGGCGGCCAGGCCACAGGGCGAGCGCCCGGGGCCGGCAAACCGCGGCAGCAGCGCAAGTCGGGGCAGGCGGCAAGTTCTTCTTTCGTTGCCGAACACCATCCGACGTGGTAAAACAGCCCAAATGGTCGTCAGCCCAAGCCCAATTCAGCCAACCGCGGACCCTCGGCCCGGCGCCGAGCCGGCCGCTATCCGTGTGCGCGGGCTCCGCAAGAACTACGGTTCCGTCGCCGCCCTCAGTGGTGTCGATCTCACGATCGGGCACGGCGAGTTCTTCACCCTGCTTGGCCCCTCCGGGTCGGGCAAGACCACCCTGCTGCGGCTGATTGCCGGGTTCGAGCGTCCGGATGGCGGGGCCGTGGAGCTTGGTGGCCGGGACATCTCGCGCGTCCCGCCCTACTCCCGTGACGTCAACACCGTGTTCCAGGACTATGCCCTCTTCCCCCACATGACAGTCGCCGAGAACGTCCAGTACGGGCTGCGGGTGCGGCGGGTGGCGAAGGCTGAGCGCCGGGAGCGGGCGGCACGTGCACTGGATATGGTGCAGCTGGGCGCCCTTGGCGGCCGCAGGCCGGCCCAGCTTTCCGGTGGCCAGCGACAGCGGGTGGCGCTGGCCCGCGCCATCGTGAACAGGCCCCAGGTCCTGCTGCTTGACGAGCCGCTGGGCGCGCTGGACTTCAAGCTGCGGCAGGAGATGCAAATTGAGCTGCAGCATGTGCAGCGCGAGGTCGGCATCACGTTCGTCTACGTGACGCACGACCAGGAAGAGGCGCTCGCGATGAGCGACCGGATCGCGGTGCTCAGCAATGGCCGGATTGAGCAGGTCGGCACCCCGCTGGAGGTCTACGAGCGGCCGGAGAGCGATTTCGTCGCCGGGTTCATCGGAATCTCGAACCTTATCGAGCGCGACGGCAGGCACATGACGATCCGCCCGGAGAAGATCAGGCTGCTTGCGGACGGTGAGGAGCCGCCGCCGGGCGCGCACGTTGAGAGTGGGCGGATCCGCGATGTCGTCTATGTCGGGGTGCTAACCCGGTACATTATCGCTCTCGATGCGGGAGGCGAGCTCGTCGTCGCCAGGCAGAACGAGCAGGCTCCCGCAACGACACACGATATTGCCAACACGCCTGCCAGAATCGCCTGGCTGCCCGATCAGACCATCACCATCAAGCAAGGGGAGGACGCGGACCGGTAACCGGGACGCGTCGAAGGGCTGGTACCAATGCACAACCTCATCAGAATCCGCTGGCGGGCAGCCGCCGCTGTGGCACTGGCCGGGGCGCTCGCGCTGCTGGCCGGCTGCGGCGGCAGCTCCAGCTCCGCTCCGAATAACTCATCCAGCGGTGCCGCCGGGCTTACCGTGCCCACCGCGCACCTCCCGGTACTGCAGAAGATTGGCAAGGGCGAGGGCCAGCTCAACCTCATCGCCTGGGCCGGCTACCTGCAGCCGCAGTGGGTCAAGCCGTTTGAGCAGCAGACCGGCTGCATGATCCACGCGACGTATCCCAACACCTCCGATGAGTTCGTCACGCTGATGAAGAACGGCGGCGGTGGCCAGTGGGACATGGCGTCGTCATCCGGCGACGCGGACCTGCGGATCATCTATGCGGGCGACGCGCACCCGGTCAACATCAACCTGATCCCGAGCTGGAATCAGTTCTTCCCGGCCTTCAAGTCGCCCGCCTTCAACACGGTAAACGGTGTCCACTACGGCGTGTCACTGCAGTGGGGACCGAATGTCCTGATGTACAGCAAGAAGGTGTTCAAGACACCTCCCACCTCGTGGGGCGAGGTCTACTCCAAGCAGAACGCAGGCAAGATCTCGATCTACGACGGGCCTATCTACATCGCAGACGCCGCGCTGTACCTCAAGTTCCACCAGCCCTCACTCGGCATTACCGACCCATACGAGCTGACCCAGCCGCAGTTCCAGGCAGCGGTGAACCTGCTCAAGTCCCAGCACCCGCTGGTCAAGCAGTACTGGAGCAGCGCGGCGGCGCAGATCTCGGCGTACGCCAATGGCGACGTCACAGTCGGCACGAGCTGGCCGTACCAGGTGTCGACCCTCACGGCGCAGCACTACCCGATCGGCGCGGTGATCCCGAAAGAGGGAGCTACCGGGTGGGCGGACACCTGGATGCTCGCCGCCAAGGCGCCGCACCCCAACTGTGCCTACCTGTGGATGCGCTACATCAGCACGCCAAAGGTCCAGGCCGAGCAGGCCGTTAGCTATGGCGAAACCCCGGACAACATGCTGGCCTGCGGCTACATGAACCAGATCGCGAAGGGTTCCTGCGAGACGTACCACGCCAACGCCCCGGCGGCGTACTTCAAGACCATCGCGCTGTGGAAGACACCGGTGCCAACCTGCGACAACGGCAAACCTGACTGCGTGCCCTATGTCGACTGGGTAGCGGCGTGGAACACCCAGATCAAGTAGCTGACCGCAGGACTGCCTGGCAATGAGCGTGACCACACCGGCCGGGGCCGCAACAGCGGCCCCGGCCGCACCGCCTCCGGCTGGCCCCTGGTCGCGCGTCTCGGCATTGCTGTGGCGGAAGCCGTGGGCCAGGGCTACCGCCCTGCTCAGCCCGCCGCTGGCGTGGTTCCTGCTGATCTACGTCGCATCGCTGGCTGTGCTGCTGGTCACCGCCTTCTGGACGGTCAACCCGTTCACCACCAACATCGAGCACACGTGGACCCTGTCCAACTTCACCACGATCCTGGGCACCCCCGCGTACCGCGCAATCATCGCGAGAACCGTCGCGATGGCGGCTGGCGTCACGGTCGTTGACGCGCTCATCGCGATCCCCTTCGCCTATTACATGGCGCGCATCGCCCGGCCGCGTACCCGCGTCTTCCTGTTCGTCTGCATGCTGTTGCCACTGTGGGCCAGCTACCTGGCCAAGGTCTTCGCCTGGCTGCTGATCTTCACACATGACGGCGTGCTGAACTGGGCGCTCGGCAAGATCGGGATCGGCCCGCTGAACCTGATCTACACCAACACCGCCGTGTTCATCGTCTTCTGTTACATCTGGCTGCCCTACATGGTCATCCCGGTCTACGCGTCGCTGGAGCGGATCCCGGCCTCGCAGATCGAGGCATCGCAGGACCTGGGCGGGCGGACCTGGCGGACGATGCGGTCGGTGATCCTCCCGCTGGCCCTGCCCGGCATCGTGGCAGGCTCGATCTTCACCTTCTCGCTCACGCTCGGGGACTACATCACACCGCTGCTGATCGGGGGCGGGAATTCCACCCTGATCGGGAACGTGATCGAATCGAACGTCGGCGTCGCGAACAACCTGCCGCTCGCGGCCGCCATGGCGATGGTCCCGATCGCGATCATGGCCTGCTACCTGCTGGCGGCCAGGGCGCTCGGCGCCGCCAGGGAGATCTGACATGGAACCAGTGAGCCTGCGCATCGCGCTGCGCGTCTGGGTGGTGCTGGTATTGCTGGCTCTGTTCACCCCCATCGTGCTGATCGTTGTGTACGCGTTCGGCCCATCGGTCGTCCAGACCTGGCCGCTGCGGGGCTTCACCTGGCACTGGTTCGATGTTGCCTGGCACGACCCAGCCGTGCGGCAGTCCTTCCTGCTGTCGGTGAAGGTGGGGGTGCTAGCGGCCGCCATCGCCCTGGTGCTCGGCTCGGCAGTGTCGTATGCGCTGCACAACTTCCGGTTCTTCGGTACCGAGGGGATCTCGCTGCTGCTGGTGCTGCCAATCGCGCTGCCAGGCGTCATCACCGGTGTCGCGCTGAACAACTTCTTCGGCTTCACGAACATCCAGCTGGGCGTGCTGACGATCGTGATCGGCCATGCGACGTTCTGCATCGTGATCGTCTACAACAACCTCATCGCCCGGCTGCGGCGGACACCCCGCACGCTCGGCGAGGCGTCGATGGACCTTGGTGCCCGGGGCTGGCAGACACAGCTCTACGTCATGTTCCCGCAGATAGCGGCGGCCCTGGTGGCCGGGGCACTGCTCGCCTTCGCCCTCTCATTCGACGAAGTCATCGTGACGGTGTTCACGGCGGGGGCCAACTTCACCCTGCCGCTGTGGATCTTCGGGCAGCTCCGGCTGGGGCAGCAGCTGCCCGAGGTCAACGCGGTAGTCACGATCGTCATCGTGCTCACCATCATCCCCGTCCTGCTCGCGGCCCGGATCGCCGGCGCAGGGGCCGTCGCCCGGACGGCACGTGCGGCTCAGGTGGAGGGCACCGCCCACCGGTAGCTCTGGCGGCGCGGTGGTGCCGCCTGAGCCAGGTTTGTGGCAACTTACGGCATAGAGACGTAACGGCCGGAAGGGGCAGTCATGAGCGAGGCGGAGACCTACACCCTGGACGCGCCGGGGGCCGTGCTGCACTACGACGTCCGCCGCAACGATGCCAGTCAGCAGCCGGTCCTGCTGCTCATCGGGTCACCGATGGGCGCAACTGGATTCGGCACCCTGGCCGGGCATTTCACCGACCGTTCCGTCGTGACCTACGACCCCCGCGGGGCGGAGCGCAGCAAGCGCACCGATGGTGCGCTGCGGACCACCACCGAGGAGCACGCGGACGATCTGCACCGGCTGATCCGGGCGCTGGACGCTGGGCCGGTGGACATCTTCGCCAGCAGCGGTGGTGCCATCAACGCGCTTGCCCTGGTGGCCGCGCACCCGGAACAAGTCCGCACGCTGGTCGCGCATGAGCCGCCCACCATCCCGGAACTGCCGGACCGCGGGCCGGCGATGGCCGCCTGCGAGGGCATTGCCGAGACCTACCAGCGCGAGGGCTTTGGCCCAGCGATGGCGAAATTCATCGCCTTCGTCAGCCACCAGGGCCCGATCCCGGCGGGTTTCGCTGACCAGCCCGGCCCGGACCCGGCCAGTTTCGGGCTGCCCACCGGGGACGACGGCTCCCGGGACGACCCGCTCCTCGGGCTGAACATGCCATCGACCCCCACCTACCAGATCGATTTCGATGCGCTCCGGGCTGCACCGACCCGCATCATCATCGGCGTCGGAGCACAGTCGGCCGAAATGATGGCGGGCCGGGCGGGCGCGGCCGTGGCCGGGCGGCTAGGGATCCCGCCGGTCATCTTCCCGGGCGGCCACGACGGGTTCGTCGGCGGCGAATACGGCGGCATGGGCGAGCCGGACGAATTCGCCGCCATTCTGCGCCGGGTCCTCGCCGGTTGACCGGCCGCTGAGGACGCTGATCCGGCGAGCGAATTCACTCACCGCCACTGGCTGGCCACGGCGCCCAGTCGGGGGCTGGCTCGCTGGCGGTCTCCTCGGTCCCGGCGTCGGGGGCGGGGGGGATGGGCTGCGCCGGCCAGCGCGGCAGCCCGGCTGGCTCCCACTGCCCGTTGCCGTTCGCTGCGATCTCCGGCAGGAAGCCGTGCCGCCTGCGGTTGGCCTGGTCAACGTCACGCAGCACCACCTCGGCCATCGCCAGCTTGGCATCGAGCGTGACCGGGCTGACGGCGGCCAGATCGAGTGGCACCCGGTTGGCGAGCGCCTGGTCCCACGGCGTGTCGACCACCGACACGCGCGTCCCTTCGAAGCTCTCACAGATCCGGGCGCGCCAGCGGACTTGCTCAGCGTCGGTCTCGACGAACTTGTCCACGATGATCGTGGCTTCATCCATGAGGCTGTTGAGATGGCTCATTTCCAGCTCGGTCAGTGGCCTTTCTTTTTCTCCCTCATAGTTCCGGTACCTGCTGAACACCTGGTTGATGGACCAAAAGCCCAGCTGCGACGCCTCCGTCACGAAGACATATTTGTCGCCATGCAAGAGCGTTCCCACCTGGAGTTTCGCGAACAGCCCCGTCCCGCCATCGTTGATGACGATGTTGGACATGCACTGCAGGAATTCCAGGACTGTCAGGTACTCCTGCTCACCGAAATCGACGCCCA
>Ga0306920_100003323_pt1 | contig 20363 bp, 25 predicted proteins | sample flu12Cox44000170_FD_204666 | JGI IMG/M metagenome (GOLD analysis project Ga0306920, IMG submission 204666) | Lab enrichment of tropical soil microbial communities from Luquillo Experimental Forest, Puerto Rico - flux4day.12C.oxic.44.000.170 (v2)... | ecosystem: Environmental > Terrestrial >... | reverse complement strand
TACCAGAGGAGCCTGATAGTAAGGGCCGAATTTCTGCGCCGGCCGGAGCGCCTACTCCTCCCCGCACCGGCTGCCCTTGCGCGGCTGCGGGAAACGCGACCAACGACAGAACCGCCGCCACAGCGAGCGCCGAACCTATCCGCCCTGGTTTCATCTAGTTCTTGCCGGCGGCCGTCTTCAGTTCGGCTAACGCAACCTTCCGGTTATCGGCCGGCAGGTGAATGGGGATGATCCGGTCGACCTCCAGGTGCAGCCGCTCGATATTGGCCAAAAGGTTGGTGTGATAGGGATTGATATTGGTGGGAGTAGACGCGTTGGCTGGACCGACGTTGAACTCATCGGCCTCAACGAGGATCTTCTGCTTGGGCAGATACGCCATAATCATGCCCACGTTATGGGTGCTGCCTTGAACATGATAAAGCTCGATGGTATGTTCGCCATCGGTCAAAATCTTCTTCTCGGTCATGCTCTCGATTTTGATCTTCGGCTGCGGATTCATTTGGGAGAGCCGGTCCGGCGCCAGCGTGTGCGGATCTTTGAAGATTTTCTCATAATACGGCTTGTTGATCGTTTGGGTGATGATCGAAGCGCCCTGCGCCACAAACGCTCGCAGTCCTCCGGCGTGGTCGAAGTGGGAGTGGGTGTTGATGACATACTTGATGGGCTTGTTGGGAACCAGCCGTTTGGCTTCGGCGATAATCTGTTCGGCGCGCATGTCATTTTGCGGCCCTTCAATCACGACGATGTAGTCCTTGAAGTCGGCGACTAAGGACCCGTATCCGCCCGTGATGAGCCAAAAGCCGCCACCGAGATCCTCGGAGATCGGCCCCTCCGCACCACGACCGCGACCTCGCGGACCGCCGCCCCGCCCGCCTCGATCCGGCGGCGTCAGGTCCACCGGGGTGTTCGCCTTCACGTCGGAGACCGTCAGCTCAAAATATTTCGGCGCGCCTTGGTGCTGCACAATGTGAGTAGGGAATTTCACTCCCCCGAAATCTTTCCAATCGGTGTACTCAGCATCCCAGACGATATCGCCGAGCACGTTGTTATCGATGGCGGTTTCAACACGATTCACATAACCGGTCTCGTCGATGTAGCCGTTAACGGTGGCTTTGTTCTCGCCCATGAACGAAACCACGGTGTACTTCTTCCCCTTCACGGTCGCAGTCTTGACGGTTGCATTCCTTTCCAAGGCGACTCTTAGAAACCCTTCGGGCAGGAGAATATACTCTAGTTGGTTGTTCCACGGCGAGCCGGAGTCGGCCATCGTCACCTGGTTCTGAGTTCGATCCGTAATCGGGCCGGCGCCACACCCGCCGCGCCCCGGGGTTTCGCCTTCGCCCTGGACCCGCTGCAGCCGCCATCCGCGCGCTTCGAAATCGATGGAGCGAACGTAGTTTTTGTCGGAGAACCTTCGCCACCAATCGGAATTCGGATTGTAGGGTTGGCCTACGCATCCATCGGCGCCCTCCCCCGAGATGACTAGCGTCCTCAGGTTCTCGACGCCCATGGCCTTGGTCGACTGATCGACAACCGCTTTCAGGTCGCTGGCCGCATCGACCCACACGGGCGTGGCCAGAAACCCTGCGGCCGCCACGAAAATTCCCGCAACCTTAAGCCGATTGAACATGATCCTCCCCCCCAGTTTGTTTCTGAAGTGCACCGCGTCCCTGAGAAGGGACAGTATAACGGAGAAACGGGGCTTCCAGAAAGCGCGACGGTCAGCGCGACCCAGCCCTTTGTTCTTTTTGCCGCAGGTAACTGGTAATATAGGCCTCCGCCTGGCGCCGGACGATCTCGTTTTGCGGAGCCCGGACTAACCGCGCCGAACCTATTTGATACTCGAGCGACCCGTGGGCATAGGGATGGTGATCGCGTTCCAGTACATAATGGAGGTGGAGTAATTGGCCGTCGTCCCGGGAGATCGTGAAGCGCACGGCGTCGGCTCCCGCGTCGTTCGGAAAGCGGGAGCAATTATCACGCGCATAGCCCAACTGGCACAATCGGCGGACCGAAGCCTCCTCGGGTGGCACCAATTCGGAAGTGGCGTGGCAGACGCCGGCCCAGAGAGCGCCGAGCGGAAGCAGGGCCGATCGCGGGTTGGTGTGGCTGGTGTCAGGCTCCACAGGGTAAAAGTAGGGGCATGACACGTCGAAGGTATGGTAACACGGGACATGGCTACCAACCGGCTAGAGATGCTCAAAGAGATGGTAGAGCGGAATCCCAAAGACAGCTTCTTGCGATACGGTCTCGCGATGGAACACCGCAATGCGGGAGACCTGGAGGCAGCGATCGGCGAATTTCGGGCGTTGATCGCAGCCAATCCGGACTACGTGGCCGCATATTTTCACGGAGGCCAGACGCTCGAGCGGCTGGGTCGCGTCGAGGAGGCGGGCGTGCTGTATCTGGACGGGATTGAGGCAAGCCGTCGAACCGGCGACGCGCACGCACGCAGCGAACTGGAGGCCGCTCGCAGAATGCTGGTTGACGGAACTGTGTAAAATAGATATTTTCGGGCCGTGGCGCAGCCTGGCTAGCGCGCTTGCTTGGGGTGCAAGAGGTCCCGGGTTCAAATCCCGGCGGCCCGACCAGCCTTATCAAGAGTTAGACCGACCAAACCTTCATAAACTCATTCGTTGGAGTCCAACTCAAGTCCAAACCACCTTCCCTTCCAACTGGTCACCGATGGGCAACATCTGGTTTTCAATGCTGCCCACGAATTGCCCTTTTTGGCTCAATAAGATCGGAGACATGGGCCGCATGGGCAGCATTTTTTGGGCAATTGTCGTCTGGAGGAGGCATTTTTGATTTCTCTTATATGGATGATGCCCACCACGCCCATGGTGCCTGTGAGCATCCTTGCGTCGGACTTTCACCTTAGCTCAGGGCATGTGCCTTATGCTTCTCACAATCCTCACAATACTCAAAATTCGTTGCTCGGCGGCCTGACACGATGCTGTCTGTTGACGACCGAAATCCCGAATTACTGTTCAGCGCCGTGCATGTGTCTCGGTCATGCTTCCTAACACTATCAGGGCCAAGGCGAACCGGCTTCGCACGTCGAGGCGAAACGTGCTCGGGGCGACTGGATCGTGGGGTTGATCGACCCGGCCTGTTTGGGCAGCTCGCAGATCGACGGCCCAGACGCTGACAGAGGTTTACGGCAAGCTTGGGCTGCCCCTTGGGCCGGCGGAGAATGCGGTAGAGGCGGAATCATCGAGGTGTGGAATCTTTTGGTTTCAGGCCGATTAAGGTGATGGCGAGTCTCACGAACTGGTTTCGGGAGTTTCGCAAATACCCCCGCCATGACAAGGGCTCGGGGAAAATCGTCAATTGCGACGACCACCTGATGGACCTCAGCGTCGGCGTCGGGCTGCCGTTGAAGCCCGCGGATCAGGCTTGCGTCGTTTATTTCCATTATTGTAGAATTATCGCAGATGATGACAGCAAGACCGACCGAAGAAGCTGTTACCCGTTTTGCCGACATGTTTTCTGCAATGGGTACGGGGCCGCGCCTGCGGATCATGCGTGTTCTGCTCTCGGCCCACCCCGAGGGCATGGTGGCAGGCGAAATCGGGGAGGAACTCGGAATTCCCCCGTCCACGCTCTCGCACCATCTGGAAAAGCTAAAAAACGAAGATCTGGTACAGGCGCGGCGTGAAGGCACCTATCTCCGGTACTCAGCAAATACCGAGGTCTTACAACAGCTTCTCGGCTTCCTATATGCCGAGTGCTGTACCCGCAACAAAGCAATTGAGCCACAGGCGATCGTGCGCCTATGCAAGTGAGGAACCTAATGGAACTGAAAGAGATCGTGAAAGAAAAATATGGCCAAGCCGCACAGCGCGTCAACGCGGGCGACAGCTCATGCTGCGGCGGTTCGGCGGCGCTCGATGGCTGCTGCGACCCGATAACATCGAACCTCTACGATGCGGGGCAAAAACGCGAACTGCCGCAAGAGGCTGTGCTGGCCTCGCTTGGCTGCGGCAATCCTACCGCGTTAACCAAGCTCAATCCCGGCGAAACCGTCCTCGATCTTGGATCGGGGGGCGGCATCGACGTGCTGCTATCCGCGCGACGGGTGGGGCCGACAGGCAAAGCCTATGGTCTCGACATGACCGATGAAATGTTGTCCCTCGCGCGTGAGAACCAGCGCAAGGCGGGGGTTGACAACGTCGAATTCCTTAAGGGCGAAATCGAAAACATCCCGCTACCCGACAATGCGGTTGACTTGATCATCAGCAATTGCGTTATCAACCTGTCGGGCGATAAGGATCGGGTGTTGCGCGAAGCGTTCCGCGTGCTGAAACCGGGCGGCAGGTTCGCGGTGTCGGATGTTGTGGTCCGCGGGGAAGTCCCGGCCGAGGTTCGGCAGAATATGCTGCTCTGGGTCGGTTGCATCGCAGGTGCGCTGCAGGATCACGAGTATGTCGTCAAGCTTGCCAAAGCAGGTTTTGACGAGATCGATATCGAACCAACCCGCGTTTACAACATCGAGGATGCGCGGGCTTTCCTGACCGGGCAAGGGGTAGATGTGGACGCGATCGCGCCGCAGGTTGATTGCAAATTCATGAGCGCGTTTATCCGCGCGAGAAAACCGGCGAGTTGCTGCGCCCCCGGTTGCTGCGCATGACAACGGCCCGCCGTCTTGTCGCCGAATTCTTCGGCACCGCGTTCCTGCTCGCTGCCGTCGTCGGCTCCGGCATAATGGGCGAACGGCTGTCGGGGGGCAACGTCGCCATAGCATTGCTTGCAAACACCCTTGCAACCGGAGCGATGCTGGTCACCCTGATTTTGACCTTTGGGCCGATCTCCGGAGGACATTTTAATCCGGCTGTGACAATCACCGATGCCTCGCAAGGCGGGCTCGCCTGGCGCATTGTTCCGGGCTATGTCGCCGCCCAGCTCGGGGGCGCTTTTGCAGGCGTCGCCACCGCGCATTTGATGTTTGGCGAGGCGCTGTTTACCGCTTCCAGACACGCGCGAGCGGGCAATGCGCAACTGTTCAGCGAATTCATCGCGACATTTGGGCTGATCTCCGTCATTTGGGGCTGCGTCCGCTTGCGGTCGGCGGCCGTGCCGTTTGCGGTCGGCGCGTACATCATGGGCGCGTACTGGTTTACCGCTTCGACTTCCTTCGCAAATCCGGCAGTGACCGTGGCTCGTGCGGCAACCGATACCTTTTCCGGCATTCGGCCCGAGGATGTGGCGGGGTTCACGCTCGCGCAATTGGCGGGCGCTGCTGCGGCTACCGTCTTGTTTCGGTGGATGGTGCCGGCGCTGCCGAAGGATGCCGATGCCGTCGTGCTGTCTCACGGTTCGAAAGCATGAGCATCAGCGACAAAAGACGGGTTCTTATTCTCTGCACTGGAAATTCGGCCCGGAGCCAGATGGCGGAAGGGCTTCTTCGTCACGAGGGCGGGGATCGGTTTGAGGTCCTCTCGGCTGGCACGAACCCGGCTGGTGTGCGACCGGAAGCGATCTCGGTAATGGATGAAATCGGGCTCGATATCTCCGATCACCGATCCAAGTCCGTGAATGAGTTCATCGGGCAGCCGCTCGATTTTGTCATTACGGTTTGCAACAGTGCTAAGGAAGTCTGCCCTGTTTTTCCTGGCGACGTGAAGCGCCTGCACTGGCCCTTCGACGATCCGGCAGCGGTTGAGGGCTCCTCCGAAGTTCGTAAAGCAGCCTTCAGGCGGATTCGGGATCAAATCCACCGGCGAATTATGGTATTCCTGGATGGGAATGAAAGTGTGAAGTAGGAAGCCCACCGCTTTGACGCTTTATCCACCCACAGCGGGATCGGATTCCGCGCGGAGTGCCGTCAGGGTTGCGACACACCATTGCCTGGGAAAACTGAGGCTGCTCTGAACTTTCATCGATGCCCGTTGCCGCCTGGTGTTCTGCCAGTCTCTGGCGAGCCTCCACTCGTGGCTGCTCGGCAGCTTCGGGCCCTGTCCTCTCCATAAAGCTATTGACCGGTCGACGCCCGCGATGCCGCCCACCGCAAGATCATACCGTCGACGCTATAACGGCCCGGTCCCGAGAAGAGTAGCCAGAGGAGAATAAGCACGTATAGGACCTCGGGCAGGTACAGGAAGTCGTCGAGCCATGCCAGGAACCCGCTCGCTTGGATGCTTCCGATCCGGTTCGTGAAGATTGCAACGATCATGTTCCCCATAAGCATCAGGGCACAGAGCGGAGTGAGCAGTCCAAGTGCGAGCCCGCCACCGCACGCGAATTCGATCAGAGAGACGAACAGTGCACTGGCGTGAGGAAACGGAATATGCGACTGAATCATGGTGTGCTGCATCTCGTGGAACTGGGCTGGTACGAACAGTTTGGTGCCACCGGAAATGCAGAAGAAGACACCGCTCAGGACGCGTACAGCTGTGACCGGCATCCATTCGTTGGCGCGGAGCGTGGCAAGCGCGCTCTGGATCGCCTGCTCCATGTCTTAACCCTATCGCAGTCCGGATCAACCCGCTTCGCCAAAGGGGAGACACCGCCGAGAAGGTAGGACCGCTCGTGTGGGGCGGCCGGGGCAATTGTCGGAGCCTGTCCTATTTAGAGCATCGCAGACCGCGTGTGAAAGCCGCTTGCACCGCTCGGGTGCGGTGGCGCATCCTCAGCGATCTGTGGTGCGCCGCTGCCATCGAAACAGCGGACTGTGAATATATGCTTGCCTCTTTGCCAAGGCCAGTCGTGACGCCAGATCACCCAGGTCTGGCCCGATAACGCAGCACGCAGACTGGCCTGCGTCCAGTCTCCGTTGTCCACGCGGATTTCGACTCTCGATATTCCGCGAACTCCGGCATGGGCGATGCCGCCAATCGGCACACGGGTCTCGTGATTGGCTTGCCCGATCATCATGTTGGTGGCAATTGTGTCAATAACGGACGTGGTCTTCATTCGCGCTTCTTTGTCCCAGCCGCGTACAACCCAATAGCCCGGTTCCCAATGATCCGTCATTTCGATCGATTCGATCCATTTAGGCTGCTTCATACCGTAGCGGTCGGGTATATAGATCCGTAGCGGAAACCCATGTTCGTGCGCGAGCGGAAGACCATCCCAGGCGTAGGCCAAGATCACGCGTTCGTCCGCTTGGATGGTCTCGAGTGCAACGACTTCATAAAATCCGTCCGCCGAGCGAATTTTCAGATGAGTTGCATTCGGAAGTAACGCCAGGTCGGGCAACATATGCTTGATACTGACACCAGTCCACCGGGTCGTCCCGATCAAGTCGCCGCCCACAGTATTGGAAATGCAAGACAAGGTAATGAATTGGTGCATTGGCTCGCGGCGACGGAGGTCATCGAGGGTCAATGCCAGCGGCCGCTGGACCAGTCCGTAGATCTTCAGTTGCCACGATTCCGCGCGGATCGCCGGCGGAGAAGTGTTGATATCGATGCGATAGTGTTGGCTCAGCGGCGTGAATTCGAGTCGCGTGCCTGGTGCCGCTGCGACCGGCGAACCGGCATTCGGCAAGGGATGATCGGCTGACCACGGTTTATCTTCCGACTGAGCGGGTTGTCGGCGCTCCCGTGCCATCCTGCCGAGAACTACTCCCGCAATGGAAATGACAGCGGCTGCGCCTGCTAATCGGAATATCAAACGGCGATCCGGATTGGCGGTGCCTGCCTGGTCTTCTGGTTTGAGGCGTCCATAAACCCAACCGAGAGCGGCACCCCAGGCCAAGAACAACAACATGATCCACATTCCAATTGCGGCTGGATCCGCCGTGCCGGTTTGGTCGATGCTGCGGCTGATCTGTAGCGCGGCCAGGCCCAACAAGCAGCCGACAATCAGACCGATGGCGAAAGCGAACTTCCGTTGTCCGAAACGCATGACGCCGAAAAGAATCGCACCAAGACTGATCCCGATCAGAACGAATCCCGCGATCGCAATTATCTGCTCCGCTATTTTGGCCGCAGTGGACGTTGCTCCAAGATTCAGCCAGCGGATGAGGCTCACCATCGCATCAATGCCAGCGCTGATGACCGCGCCCGGCAGGATTCGCGTCGCCCAATCAAAGATGTTGAAGGGAACGAACGGCAAGCCCGCGAGCCGAGAACCGAGGTAGAAGATAGAAACCAGCGGAGCGGTCAAAAACAACCCCGTCAATCCGCCGTACCATATTGCCTGTCTGATGTCGGTTTTCATTTTGACCCCGGAAGACGATGGTTCACCAAGGGCATTCGACATGCGAGCCCGCGCGTACTTCTAAGCCATAGTCAGTCCGTGCACGGGAAGGGATACGCTCATGACGGATGCCGAGAATCCGACTAATTTTCGTAACCAGGACCATCGATGATGACGTATCCGACACCGGGCGGATTCAATTAATAATCCGCGTGTTGGATGCACTAGGGTGAGAGGGAGACTGTGCCAGTGGCGTTGCTGCGCTTCGGGGAGATTCATTCAGCTTGTCCAAGTGGGATCAGACGCTAAATGGACGTTATGCATTTGCGCAACTAAGGCGTTTGTCGCAGTGCTCTTGGCCGTCGTAGCCGGGAGGATACTGAACAAGAAACCGCCTGAGAGGTGAATCTGCGGCGGCGGAATTGGGATTGGGGTAGTGAAAATTCAGCCTTTGAGACTGTAGCGGCGCTCCCCGTCCTCGCTCTTCGCGGACACGAGCTTCAGCCTCATCCGCTTGGCGACCGCGCCGCGGAGGTACCTGCGGACAGAATGCGCCAACCAGCCCGTGGGCTTTCATGAGTTCTTTCAGTGAAGCGCCGTCGGGCCGCCTCAGCAGGCTTAGGACTTTGGCTGCCATGCTGCCCTCGCGGGCACCGGCGGCGGGTTTGGCCTGTTTGGCGGCCTTTTGGCTTTTGGGCTGCCGTTCGGCCGAGTTGGCCTTCCTTTCCCGACTTTGGCTTGCCGGGCGCGACACGGCGGCTGTGTCGCGCAACGTGGGCGCGTTTGGTGGCTTTCGGTGGCTGCACTGGGCTGCCGCTGGCGGGTTGGCTGGTTCTTCTGCGTTGGATGTCATGGTCAATCTCCTGGGACGGCGAGATGCCGGATTCAGGACATCCATCACTCCGATGTAGCCTGCAAGGCAAGCGATATTCTGCGACAAACCCTCAAATTCTCGTTGCTTTCACCAGCATCATTCCCTGACATGTGACCCGATGAACGTGATCGGTTACATTCGGGTTTCGACAGACAGGCAGGCGGAGCAGGGCGTCTCGCTCGAGGCGCAGGAAGCCAAGATTCGCGCTATGGCCACCGTGCAAGGAGCCGAATTGTTCGAGGTCATCGTGGACGGCGGAGCGTCGGCCAAGAACCTGAACCGCCCCGGCCTGCAGCGTCTGCTCGCCCTGGTGGACAGCGGGAAAGTCAAAGCCGTAATCGTCGCCAAGCTCGACCGGCTCACGCGCTCCGTCAAGGACCTCTCCAGCTTGCTGGAACTCTTCGAGAAGGGCGGCGTCGCGTTAATCTCGGTTGCGGAATCGCTCGACACGGCCTCGGCCGCCGGCCGCCTAGTCATTATCACGGCGGCGGTGAGCCAGTGGGAGCGCGAGGCCATCGGGGAACGCACGCGGGATGCGCTGCGGCACAAACGCACCAGGGGGGAGCAAGTGGGCAACATTCGATTCGGGTTCCGTCTCAGCCCGGACGGGAAGCACGTCGAACCAGATCCGGGCGAGCAAGGCGTGCTCACGGAAATCGGTCACCTGCGCCAGAGCGGCCACATGATACGAGGAATCGCGGCAGCACTGAACCGCAAAGCGCTGCGGACCCGACGTGGCTCGGCCTGGCGGCTGGAGCACGTGGCGCGAATCATTAAACGCAACCGGCCCTCTCTGATCCAGGAAGGTCGGCTGGGACGTAGCACGAACGGGTTTTATTGGGCATCCGCAAAAACCCAAAAAGTAGTTTGAGCTTGACATCCCGGACCGGGCATCGTGAACCGGTCGCGCAGTCAGGAACCCGGATCTTGCTCGGGAGGCGTCCCGTGAAGGATGAGCTCAGTGTAGATTGTCAGGAGGCGCATGTATTCTGTCCGCGCAGCGGATTCCTCTTGGAGAGCCCGATACAAAGCGAATCTGCCGTCGGGGTCCGGCTCAAGACTTATTGGCCACACTGGACTTTCGGCCACAATCTGTCTGCGAATGGCGGCCTTGTCTTGGTAGCGGAAACGAGCACGGCTCAACCCTTCCCGCCATGCGGCTTCCAACTCGCGGCGTGATGAACCTGCGGCCACGGGAGACCTCCCCGGCGCGGCGAGATCATACCACGTTTGCACGCAAACAATAAGCCCATCCAACATTCAGTTTCGGCAAGTGATGACTGCAATCGACAGCATTACTTTGGAAACCGGCTGAGCGGGTCACCAGACTTTCGCCACGTTCGACAACCTGGCCGCAAAATCGGGTTTCAGTCGGGGGTAGTGGGCTACGTTGGTTTGTTGGTAGACAGAATCCGCTGGACGGCTGCTTCCACGGTCATTCCAGGCTCATCGAGCAGAGCGACGACATCGTCAATAGAGTAGCCTCGCTTCCTGGCCTCACGAATGAACAGCCTCACCCAAGCTGTTTTTTCAGCCAATTGGTTGGCGTCCAGCACCTGGAACGGCGTTTCTTGGTCTTCTTCGTCGTTCATGGCGGAGGGCCTCACAGATTAGTCCCCGCTGCCCTCTATTTCTTGCAACTCATTTTTTGGCAGCACGCGATAAACTGATATCAGGCCTCCTGGAGTCGCATTTGACGTCACGGGGCCTCCTGCCGACTTCAGGTTGGCGGGCCGCCGAGAAGCTGCACCACTAGGGCACCTCTTCTTGGCGGCCTAGTTTGCCTTTCGACGCTTGCATCCTTGACTGGGAGTAGGCATCAATCTTGTAACGTGCATCTAGGCGGGCCGCTGAGACATCCGTCCACACTTCTTGGCGGCCCGCTTTTGGCGGTGTCACGCCGACTCTCGCCCCGTTTAGCCCCAGGCCCAAAGCAAAGCCCCCACACCACCCGAGCCCTCCGACGCAACCTAGGGCCTCTACACGCCAAGAAACGGTACTTTACGGGCGGGCAGCCGAAACATTCTTGCCCTTCCATGATTTTGGGCGGGACGGGGGAAATCCCCTATGAGGCCGCCCAGAGGGTGGCATTGGCTAGAGCTTTGTCTACTCTCCGTGGGCCGAATGCACTCTCCCGCCCTAGAATGGTCCGCCAAGTTTGGGGAGTAGTGGTAAGAGGCGGAAAAGCTCAAACGGAAGCAAAAACGTGCCGGTAGATGCCGGCTTGAGCCGAGACCTAGAAATTTCTTGAGTCCTCGCGGTCGCAACGGCATCATATCCAACGCCCAAAGACAGACAGCTAGCACGATTGGCGCGGTGCTTTTCCGATTCTCCCTGAGCGGGCACCGCGCCTTTTTGGGGAATACTCTCTAGAATTTCCTGATTGTCGGCGCTCTGCGCGGCTGGCCCCCTGGGGAATGAGGTGCTCGCATGGAATCTGAAGAACTGAAGAGGCGGTTTACTCCAAAGGTGTTGAGCAAACGCATCTCCGGTCAAAGATTGCTTCCGACCCATGACTTCAAGTCTTTCAAGTATGGGGACTTCGAGGAAGTCTGGGTCACGCCGTTTCAGTTCGTGTACTATTTTGGCGGGTTCCCGGGGGCGCCATTTCAGCAGCCGGGTGAGGCATTTGCTTGGATTAAGTCAATCCGCGGTCCTCAGCCTTATTTTTGGGAAGTCCGAAAACAGGATTTGGACGGCAACTACTCGGAACTTGAAGAGAACCGATAGGTGCTCGTTACGAGTCAGCCCGCTCAGCAAGGCCCGGGGTTCGCGGCTCTTAGCCGCCAGCGGCCCGGACTCCTGTATGCGAGCTTACGGGACTAAACACCTTCCTTGAACGTCCGGTCATAATCATTACCAAAAAGACCCTTCGGGAGGAGTCGATTCGATGGTACGTTTGGGCTCGGGGGTTTTCTCATGTGGGATAGCTCCTGTCTTGACCGCTTCCTTGAGATGCGCTCTGCCTTCATCGAACTGCGCGCTATCCGTGACGACCTGAATGCCCGCCGCCGCCAAGGCGAACACCCCGAGAACAAATGCTATGAGTCGGCATTGTACCGCTGGCAAGATGCGATTGCCGCTTTAGCTGAAGGTCTATACTCTCGGCAATCCGCTCTGCTGGTCGCTGATTTGCCGTCGGTCGTTACAAGTCAGTTGGCCGAAAAAGGGGCGCGCGCTCGGATTTTTAGCCACGGCGGCTCGCAATCGAACAGCACCAGGTAGTAGGGCCCCTCGACTTGATGCGGCTCTGGAGTCAGCGATTTCCCTCTCTCCCAGATCTGCTGCAGCCATTCGGTTAGCGAGGCCCGCCGCAGCACCACGAATTCCCGGTCGGGATTGAAGGTGGTCGTCGCTCTGCATCTACACTTGTGAGCGCTTGCAAATAATGGGTTTGCCTGAGCACCGCCGTTTTGGCTCCCGTTCCAACTACGCCAAATCCATTTACGAGCTGCACCTGTACCAAACGTGTACCTTTCGGTACCGTTTCGACGAAAAACCACCCGTAATCGTGGCTGGGACGGCGAGCCGGTTTTCCCTGCGCGGCCTTGGCGCGGAGAGGGCGGGGCCCTGGAGGCCGGAGCCGGTAAAACCCAGCTCCAATTATCGCCAGGAATCTCTTCCGCCGAACCCCGCCTGTTTTGCCGCCGGGGCCGATGACGGGGAAGAAGCCTACCCGTCGCCCACCAACGCAGGGAACGGCCGTTCCCGCGCCAAGAAACGGCATCCTACGCGGAATCCGCTGAAACATTTCAGGGGCAGGGATGATTTGGCAGAAATTCGCGCTAATCTGAGACCCTGCTAACCATTGCAGCAGATCCCCAGCATCTGGGTGCGGCGATTGGCTTACTTGCCGTGCTTCATAGTTGGGGTCAAAACCTCCATCTCCATCCGCATATCCATTGCGTAGTGCCGGGTGGGGAAATCAGCCCCGACAACTCGCGGTGGATCCCTTGTCGAAGATATCGAAAATCGTTCTTTCTTCCCAGCAAGGTCCTCAGTCGCTTCTTCCGCAAGAGGTTCTTGATCCTCTTGCGAAGGGCGCTTCAGAAGGGCAAGCTCCAATTTCACGGCGAACTGAATTCGTTGGCCCAACCAGCGGCCTTCGAGGCCTTGTGTCATCAGGCCGGTCGCATGGAATGGGTGGTTTACGCCAAGCGCCCCTTCGGCGGGCCAGAACAGGTTCTCAAGTATTTGGCCCGATACACCCACCGCGTGCCATTTCCAACCGACGACTGTTATTGATGCAGGAGGGTCGAGTCACCTTCGAGTGGAAGGACTATGCCGCTGGCTGGCAACCAGACCAAGACGATGACCTTGGAAGCGCACGTTCTGCCCTCCGGCTTTGTCCACATCCGGCATTTCGGCTTCCTGGCCAACCGTAAACGGAAGGAAGGGCTGGCGCTGTGCCGGTCTTTGCTGTCTGTCCTGCAAGTTGTCAGCGAAGCCAGCCCGGATTCTCCGGGCAGCCGCGACTCCACCTCCGAGGAACGGTTCCGCCGATGTCCCGTCTGCAACAGCGGAAGCTTGATCCTCATAGAAGTTCTCACGGCAGCGGCTTGTGCTGGCTTACCCGCGCTCATGCTCGCAGATACTTCACGACCGCCATGAGTGCACGGTCCACCAATCTACCTCCACTCATCAGCCCTCGTCAGGGCGACCGGGAATCTCTATTTCCAACATGCATTTTCGCTGTCCACCAACGCGCTGGCTCACGCTGCCAAACACGGAAGGTCACCCTCCCAACTGGGAGGGTGACTCTTTCCGCCACTCGGTTGTCTCGTTGTCACGCCCTCGCACCAGCGCCCGTCAAACATGCCGCCATTCAATCCCCATAGCTCTTGGCGCGGCTCGTTCAACGGATTGTATCTGAAGGGCTCCGGCCGAACCCCATCCTACTCGTCGGCATTGCTGCGCCGGAGCCCCCCAGATACAATGCTCTTCGTTCTCACCAGCTATCGTTTCAGCCAGGAGCGCGTTAGAACTTGTACCCTGCCCAAAAAGACAGATAATTGAGGTTCTTTCCCGGCATGGTTTGTCGGAGAAACGGGCCGGCATAGAAGATTCCGTAATCTGACTGAAGATAGGCGTGCCGGTCGATTTGCCATCGCACTTCCACCCCGGGCTGGTACCCAACAAAACGTGCAAGGCTGTTGCCGGACGCTCGGAGCAGGAGACCAGGAAACGGGGGACCAGGAATGCCGTACACGCCGTCGTGTAAGCTCTCTCGCCAATAAAGGAGCAGAACCGTCATGACCGACACATTATGTGGAAACACTGTTTCAATACGCGGTTGCACATCAATGAAATTAATCGGACCGGGCCCGGTGTCTTGCAGAATGCCAAAATAGTTTCCGACGGGAAACAGTGCATTGAAAGTTCCTAACGTGTTAGTTCTTGGGTTATCCCCACTGGTTGTGTCTACCCTCAGACTGAACCTCGGCTTCAGCGGCAGAGTGGGCAAGCGGTAGGCTGTTTCCGTCGCGATGCCCCATGCACAGATATTGACAGATCCAAAACTCCCGAATTGCCAAATGGTTTCATAATCAAAGTCCCAACCGTCTGCCATCTGTGCGATGGGGCGCCACAGCCGTGCACCGAGGGTGTGCCGCAGCTCATTTGCCGTGCCCCGCTGGTAGGTAGTCTGGTTGGTATTGATACCGAGGTAGTAGAGATCCATCGAAACGTTGCGGCGGATGGGGCGTGTGCTGTATATCCCCCAAAAGCCGGTCTGGCTATCGGGATTATTGTTGAAGTACCCAAAGTTATCGAAATCTGGACGCACGGCAAACCCATCGATGTGCCACGCTCCCTCTTTGCTCATAATCTTAAATCCATCGAAACTCTGCCGCACGTTGGGCCCTTCCCGAACGGAGACCAGGCGGCCGGAGCCGTAGTTCAGCTCTTGCCGTCCGAGCCTAAAAGCGATCCAGTCCTTTTCTCCCCCGGTGCACATGTCTACGAACCCGGCCTCGAAGTCCAGCCGCTTTTCATCGATCGGTCGGGGGCCGCCTTGACGGAACGTCTCGATCCCGCTCTTCAACTGAACAAATGAGCGAACGTGTCTGCCGTAATGGACATCGACGTGCGCCATGTACCGCTGGAGGAAGAAAGCGTTCTGGATCGGTTGCTGGCCCCAGTTGTCATTCCCTATCCTCTCAAAGGCTTCCCGAACCTCGCCTCCGACGCTCAGGTACCAGTCGTCCCGATGATTCCGGAGGCGGATGTACTTGATGGGATCCCAGAAATCCTGACGGAGGGCGGGGTCCCGGAGAAAGCTCCAGTCCTCGTCAGACGGCAATAATTGGTAAGTTCGGTCCGGGACTACGGGGCCGACAGTCCAGCACGGGTCGGCGTGGGCGGGCAAGAGTACAAAGAAGAGGTACGGCAGGACGGCGCCGATTCGCACGCAAGTTGCGTTGGCCGGAACCAGGTCTAGATCAGGGCAATCCTGGAATCTGCCGTCCAAAAGCCCCTTCGAACACGATTTCGTGAAGCGGCCGCCTCGGACTCGGAAGCTCCATCTCACGATATTTGTCGGGCAGGTTATCCGCAGGCGCACGCCGGCCGATCGCGATCATGGCATTCACATCAAAGTCGTTCGGTATCGATAGTTCGATCTTTGCTCGCCCGTAATCGAATCCTTCCATGGCATGAGCAACCAACTCTCGATGCGTCGCCTCGAGGGCCAGATTCTGCCAAGCGGCTCCGGCATCGAAAGCGTGCGTGATCGACGGTTTGTCATTGTACTCAAAGCGTGTGCGTGAAGCCACGACTACAAGCGCGGCAGCATTCTTTGCCCACACTTGATTTCCTGGTGTGAGAAGACCGAAAAACTTGTCGAACTCCTCCCGGTTCTGGCGTCGTGCCACAATAAATCGCCATAGTTGACAATTGTATGACGATGGCGCCCAACGAGCGGCCTCAAAGAGTGGAAAGAATTCTTCATCCGGCAGAGGTTCGCCTGTCATCGAGCGCGGCGACCAACGGTTGATGAGCAGCGGCGCGATTCCGTAGTTGACCTTTCGCTCTGTTTGCGCCTCTGGTGTAACCGCATCGGCAAGCACGTTGTCTCCCTCCTTGGCCGTGCCCGGGTGTCGCCCCAAGACTGGTCGCGCGGCATCGGGCCGCCAACTGGCTTGTCGAAATCACCGATGCTACCGAGCAAATGACGACTTAGTTTTTCTCGTGTCGGCAGCCGCCGATTCGTGCAACTCACCCAGCGTCGCAGCATCTAAATTGAGCAATTTGGATTCGGATTTCAGGAGAAGCACGCTCAAGAGAAATCGATATCTGTAACGGGAAACACCCTGGAGAAAGTTGTATGCAAAACCTACTCGAGGTTTTGAAGCACGCACAGGAAAAGGAGTAGCGGCCGGCCATTTCAACATCGCCGACCTGGTTCTGTTAAAGGCGGTGTTCGCGCCCGCAGAAGAAGCCAATGTGCCAGTGCTAGTTGGTGCGTCCGAAGGCGAGCGCGACTTTCTGGGAGCCCGTCAAATTGCCGTCCTGGTTCGCAGTTTGCGGGAAGAGTTCGACCTCCCCATTTTTCTGACCGGCGAATATACCTTCGTCACACCGGAGCGCCAGAATGAGTTGACGCACCGAATTCAGGAAAAACTCGCCAGCAGTAAATCTCAAGGGGTCTCCGACCCCGAACCACCGACACCAGAAACTCCCTCCGCGCTCGCCAATAGGCCACCAGCGACGACGTTCGTTCAGTAAAGCTTAGTCGTCTAAGAAGGTGTATCCTTCTAAAGAGTCCCGTATTAGCCACGCCATCGGCGACAACACCGCCTGACCCCACAATTGCCATCCAGTATGGAATACTCGTACAAAAGGCCGAGGCCGCCTCACCAGCCGAGACCGTTTATAATCCTGGTGACGTAATCAATGTCGCGTACGGCTTGAAACGTATAACACGCTCAACGACGCGCGGTTTGACGCGCCTGATCCGAATCCCTCGGATGCGCGTTTGGCCAAGTGCAGAAGAACCAGCGGAACAGCGCCCGGGCGATCCAGATGGCACTGAAGACGTATTTTGATCTGAAACCGTTCTTTCTCCTTCTGAAAATGAAGAGAAGATCCGTATCAATAACGCTGTTACGCCTCGGGCTCCTCGCGGCCTCGGCTGTCTCGAACCCAGCTGCCCGGTCCCCTATCCGGTATTCCGCATACGATGCTCAAGTCGACGCGTTGCTCTCGCGGATGACGCTCGACGAGAAGGTCGGTCAGATGACACAGGCCGACCAGGAAGCGCTCCAAGAACCTCGCGACATTGAGAAGTACTACCTGGGGTCTGTCTTGAACGGTGGGAACTCGGACCCGAAGGCTGGAAACACGCTCGCGAATTGGACAGAGATGTATCTGGCATATCAGACGCACGCGCTCAAGACACGGCTCGGGATCCCATTGCTGTACGGCGTAGACGCCGTACACGGGCATAACAATGTTCTCGGAGCCGTGATCTTTCCGCACAATATCGGACTTGGCTGCACTCGCAATCCCAGGATTGTGGAACAGGCTGCGCAAATCACAGCCGAGGAAGTTCGGGCAACCGGCATCAACTGGGTATTCGCGCCCTGCGTTGCCGTACCGCAGGACGAGCGTTGGGGTCGCACCTATGAAGGCTTCAGCGAGTCTCCGGACGTGGTCAAGGCTCTGGCTGGATCAGCGGTCCGCGGCCTCCAAGGAGAAGATTTGCGCGGGCCCCACTCGGTTGTGGCTTGCGCAAAGCATTTCCTGGGGGATGGCGGTACAACGTTTGGTACCGGTGCGCCGAAGGGAAAGAGTGGAGAGCGGTGGCCCTTGGACCGCGGCGACACCAAGTTGGACGAAGAAACCTTGCGCCGCATACATATGCAGGGGTATATTGCCGCGATTCAGTCGGGGGTGGGCTCGATTATGCCGTCGTTTAGCAGTTGGAACGGTGTGAAGAACTCGGCCAATCGTGAGCTGCTGACGAATGTTTTGAAAGGGGAGCTCGGCTTTAAAGGCTTCTTGATCTCGGATTGGGCCGCAATCGAAGAGCTGCCTGGAGACTATCGGCAGCAGGTGGAATCATCGATCAATGCCGGGATGGACATGGTCATGGTCCCGCAGCGATACGCGGAATTCTTCAATACGCTGAAGGAACTCGTGATCGCAGGCAAGGTGCCGGTGCCGCGTATCAATGATGCCGTCCGGCGAATTCTTCGCGTGAAATTTGCGATGGGACTGATGGACCGGGGCTGGTCACCGCGAATTGATCCCAGTGCGCAACGGAGCTTTGGATCTGCCAAACACCGCGAGGTTGCGCGCGAATGCGTGCGCCAGTCTGTGGTGCTGCTGAAGAATGAAAACCACGCCCTTCCGATGTCGAGGCAGTTGGCGCGCATCCACGTTGCCGGGAAAAATGCCGACGACCTAGGGAATCAATCTGGAGGCTGGACGATCGACTGGCAAGGAAGAAGCGGCAATATTACATCGGGCACCACGATCCTTCAAGGAATTCGCTCGAAGGTCTCGAAGAACACGCGTGTGACGTTTTCCCGGGACGGCTCAGGTGCGGTGGGAGCCGATGTGGGCGTAGCCGTGGTGGGCGAAACCCCGTACGCTGAAATGTTCGGCGACCGCACCGACCTATCGCTCGGCTCGGAGGATGTGCAAGCGATCGACAACATGAAACAGGCGGGAATTCCGATTATTCTTATCGTAGTTTCGGGCCGCCCTCTGATCATCAGCAATGTGCTGCCGAAAGTAGATGCAGTCCTAGCGGTCTGGCTTCCTGGATCGGAAGGCGGCGGCATTGCCGATGTGGTATTCGGAGACTACAAACCGACCGGAAAGCTTTCTATGACATGGCCCCGCTCCATGGCCCAGATACCAACCCACCCGGGCGAGCGGACCTACGACCCATTGTTCCCGTTTGGCTACGGGTTGACTTACTAAAGATGCCCGAATCGATGCGAATCGCCAGTCTGGCCGTAGGCATAGGTCTCTATGGTTGTGGTGTGGCCGCGGTCCAGGATGCGGACCTGATTCAGAACGCTGCGTCACGCCAAACCATGACTCTTTCCGGCGAAGCGATCGTCGACCCCCCCGAGGCCGGCGATTACGATTGCCGCTACCGGCCGCGAGCCGACGGGCGGGATGAGCTCCTGCTCGGTTCCGGCTGCCCGCGCTTGCACTCGTCGGCGACGAAGCCGCGTAAGCCACCCGATCTGGATTCTTAATCCTGAGGTGTGCTGTTCCCCACGGAGTAGAGATCTTGGCCAGACCTGCGGGAGAACCGTTTGCTGTTGTTTCGCCAACGAGGTCCGTGATTCAACTCCTGACGCTTACCGGCTGTCAGATTGGCCCATCGGCTCAGCAGCAGCCAGCGCTTGCCTTTCACCACGCCAGCATCCGTCCACCCTTACGAAAGAACTCAGCCCGTCGTACTTCGTCGATCGCCTCGTTGGCGTGCTGCATGATGTGGAACTTGTCATACACGATCCGACACTGGGGAAGCCACTCCTCCAGGCTCAACCGGAATGGCTCCCACATGTCCACACACACAGCCTCGATCCCATACCGCAGGCGAGTGCTCAACTCTTCCTGGAAAAATGATCCACCCGTCAGCGAGCGAGCTGTGTCCGCGTGCGGTCGATCTTTTCGAGTACAGCTTTGGCAAGTTCGCGGCCTTTCATGCGCGTGGCGTCCCCGCGGAGTTATGGGAGTCTCCGGCCGCCCTGTCGGTCGATTGGCTTGGTGCCTTTCTGCGTCTCTTTCGCGATCGCACTCAGCGCCCGGACGTCGCAAATCGTCAGCGCTTTCCGGCGAGGCTTGACCAATCCGCGGGCCTCCCAAGCCGAGAGCAGCCGGCTGACGGTGAACAGCGTCGTGCCGGTCATTTGCGCTAGCTCTTTGTGTGAAAGGCTCACTTCGATGGCCCCACTGACCGGGCGGCCGATCTGGGGCAGGAGTCGCACCAGCTGACGAGCGACCCGCGGACCGACTCTTTCGGTGGCCAGTTCGCGGAAGCGCTCTTCCAGGTCCGCCAAATACCGCACCACCATGCGGAGCAGGTTTTGGTCCAGGATCGGATAGCGGCCCGCCAGAGCCTTGAACGAGGTCGCGTCCCAAACCAGCGCCCTAGTTAACCGAAGGGCTTGCGCCGCGGTCGAGTGCCGGCCCCCAACAAACAGGTCCGCCGGACCCAACACGTCGCCCGGTACGCAGAGCCGGAGAATGACTTCCACACCGCTCAGTCCCAGCCGGGTGGTTTTCACCGAACCGGAAGTGAGCAGTAAGACCTGCTCGACGGGGTCACCTTCGAGGTAGAGCACCTCACCGCGGGTGAACTCCTTCGCCCGGGCGGCGG
>Ga0306920_100003322_pt1 | contig 20366 bp, 13 predicted proteins | sample flu12Cox44000170_FD_204666 | JGI IMG/M metagenome (GOLD analysis project Ga0306920, IMG submission 204666) | Lab enrichment of tropical soil microbial communities from Luquillo Experimental Forest, Puerto Rico - flux4day.12C.oxic.44.000.170 (v2)... | ecosystem: Environmental > Terrestrial >... | reverse complement strand
GCCCTGCGACACCGCGCGGTGATGGTGTTCGGTGAGGCCGATCCCGATCGAGCTGTCGTTCAGCGCCGGAACGAACATCGGCACGCCCAGCCGGCGGCAGGTCGCGACGATCGAGAGCGGGTCGTCGAGCCGGTCCGCGAGCAGGTCCATCAGCTGCCGGCTCGAGTACGCCCCGGGCGGCAGCTCGTCGGCGACGTGGCCGATCCAGGTGTCGGTCTTGGCGAAGCCGACCTCGTCCACGTAGGTGTCGTAGATCCGGTCGACGTAGAGCTCGCGCAGCTCGGCGTCGTTCGCGCTCGTCGAGCCGCGGTAATGGGCGTAGCCGCGCGCCTGGTAGATGTCCTGGTAGAGGATCGCGCCGGTCGAGACCACCACGTCGACCAGGTTGAATTCGACGAGCTCCCGGATCACTTGGCGCAGCCCGCCCGCGATCAGCGGACCGGCGATGCCGAGCAGGACCGTCGGCCGCTCGGGGTCGCGCAGCATCGCTTCGAGCACCTCGTAGCAGCGGCCGAGGTTGCGCGCCTGGATGCTCATGCCGCCGAACGCGCGCACCAGGTCCGCGACCGTACGCGTCTGGCTGGGCACGGGGGCGCGCACGCGCTGCGCGAGGAACTCCGCCTTGCGCGCGAGCTCCTCGGGCGAGAGCTCCGGCGCGGGCCACTCGCTGCTCGCGTTCTCCTTCGGATCCGCCATGTCGGCCGCCACTCTAAAGCGTCCCGAGAGCCGCGCAAAGTCCCGGTGTCACGCGCGGGGCGCCTGCTACCATCCCGCCGCATGTCGTACGAGCCGCGCAGGCTCGAGGCCAAGTGGCAGCGCGCCTGGCTCGAGCGCCGAACCTTCCATGCCGAGATCGATCCCTCGCGGCCGAAGTTCTACGTGCTCGACATGTTCCCGTACCCCTCGGGCGAGGGGCTCCACGTGGGGCACCCCAAGGGCTACGTCGCGACCGACGTGTACGCGCGCTACAAGCGCATGCGCGGCTTCAACGTGCTGCACCCGATGGGCTGGGACGCCTTCGGCCTGCCCGCCGAGCAGCACGCGGTGCGGACCGGGCAACACCCGGCGGTGACGACCGCCCGCAACATCGCGCGCTACCGCGAGCAGCTGCACGCGCTCGGGCTGTCGTACGACTGGGAGCGCGAGATCGACACCACCGATCCGGGCTACGTGCGCTGGACCCAGTGGATCTTCCGCAAGCTGTTCGAGCTGGGGCTGGCCTACGAGGCCGAGGTGCCGGTGAACTGGTGCGCCGAGCTGGGCACCGTGCTCGCCAACGAGGAGGTGCGCGACGGCCGCAGCGAGATCGGCGGACACCCGGTGGTGCGCCTGCCGCTGAAGCAGTGGATGCTGCGCATCACCGCCTACGCGGACCGGCTGATCGAGGACCTCGCGCTCGTCGACTGGCCCGAGCACATCGTGAAGATGCAGCACGACTGGATCGGGCGATCGGTTGGCGCGCGCGTCTTCTTCCCGCTGCCCGACCACCCCGGTGAGTCGATCGAGGTGTACACGACCCGCCCCGACACGCTCTTTGGGGCCACGTGGATGGTGCTCGCGCCGGAGCACCCGCTGGTGGAGCAGATCACCACGCCCGCGCGGCGCGCGGCGGTGCGCGCCTACGTCGAGGCGGCCGCGCGCAAGAGCGAGCGCGCGCGCGCGGCCGACGCGCGCGGCAAGACGGGCGTCGACACCGGCGCGTTCGCGACGAACCCCGTGAACGGCGCACGCATCCCGGTCTGGGTCGCCGACTATGTGCTCGCCTCCTACGGCACCGGCGCGATCATGGCTGTGCCCTCGGGCGACGCGCGCGACTACGCCTTCGCCCAGGCGTTCGGCCTGCCGATCGTGAAGGTGGTGGAAGGCGGCGAGCTGCCGTTCGAAGGCGACGGCGTCGCGGTGAACTCCGGCTTCCTCGACGGCCTCCCGACCGCGGAGGCCAAGGAGAAGATCGCCACCTGGCTCGAGGAGCACGGCGTCGGCAAGCGCGCGGTGTCGTACAAGCTGCGCGACTGGCTGTTCAGCCGCCAGCGCTACTGGGGCGAGCCGTTCCCGGTGATCCACACCGCGGACGGGGTGGTGAAGCCGGTGCCGGAGTCCGAGCTGCCCGTGCGGCTGCCCGAGCTCGACGACTACAAGCCGCGCGGCGGGTTCGAGCCGCCGCTCGCGCGGGCGAGTCACTGGGTCGAGACGGTGGACGCCGAGACCGGCCGGCGCGCGCTGCGCGACACCAACACCATGCCGCAGTGGGCGGGAAGCTGCTGGTACTACCTGCGCTTCTGCGACCCGAAGAACGACCGCGAGCCGTTCTCGCGCGAAGCGGAGCGCTACTGGATGAACGTCGACCTGTACGTCGGCGGCGCCGAGCACGCGGTGCTCCACCTGCTCTACGCGCGCTTCTGGCACAAGGTGCTGTACGACCTGGGACTGGTGCACACGAAGGAGCCGTTCCAGAAGCTGTTGAATCCGGGGATGATCCAGGGCAAGAGCTACCGGCTCTTCCGCGACGACTCGTCGGGCACGCCCAAGTACTACTCGCGCGCCGACGTGCGCTTCGAGGGCGAGACGCCGCTCCACGTCGGCTCGGGCGCCGAGCTCGCCGAAGAGTGGATCGAGCCCGAGCAAGTGCGCTGGCAGGGCGAGCGCGCGCTCGCGCCCGCCGTCGACGTCGACCTCGAGGAGGTCGTCGAGAAGATGTCGAAGAGCCGCGGCAACGTGGTGAGCCCCGACGAGGTGATCGAGGAGTTCGGCGCCGACGCGATGCGGCTGTACGAGATGTTCATCGGCCCGCTGGGCAAGGCCGCGCCGTGGTCGACCGACGGCGTTCCCGGGGTCGAGCGCTTCCTCGGGCGCGCCTGGCGGCTGGTGCTGGAGGAGCACGAGTCGGGCGACCGCGTGCGCGCGTTCGCGCCCGGACCGGGCACCGACGAGCAGCGCCGGCTCCTCGCGCGCACGCTGGCGAAGGTCGGCGCCGACTACGAGGCGCTCGACTTCAACACCGCGATCGCGCAGCTGATGGTGTTCGTGCGCGACCTCGAGAAGGACGCGCCCGCCACGCGCGCGCTGGTCGAGCCGTTCGTGCTCGCGCTCGCGCCGCTCGCTCCGCACCTGGCGGAGGAGCTGTGGGAGAGGCTCGGACACGCGGAGTCGCTCGCCCATGCGAAGTGGCCCGAGCCCGAGGCCGCGTTCCTGGCCGTCGACGAGATCGAGGTCAGCGTGCAGGTCGCCGGGAAGCTGCGCGCGCGCGTGCGCGTGCCCGCCGATGCGGACGAGGCCGCGGTGCGGACCGCTGCGCTCTCCGACGAGAACGTGAAGAAGCACCTGGGCGCGCGCGAGCCGCGGCGCGTGATCTACGTGCCGGGGCGCCTGATCAACCTGGTGCCGTGAGCGCCCGCACGCGGCGGCGCGTCCTGTTCCTGATCCCGAGCCTGCGCCTCGGCGGTGCGGAGCGCGTGGTCGCGCTGCTCCTGCGCGAGCTGCCGCGCGAGCGCTTCGAGCTGCACGTGGGTCTGGTGGACGCCGCAGGCGAGTTCCTGGCGCAGCTGCCGTCGGACGTCGCGGTGCACGATCTCGGCGCGAAGCGGGTGCGCCGGGCGGCGCTTCCGCTCGTGCGGCTCGCGCGCGAGCTGCGCCCCGACGTGATCGTGCCGAACCTCGGCTATCTGAACCTCGCGATCCTCTCGCTGCGCTGGCTCATGCCGCGCGCGACTGCGATCGTGCCGATCGAGCACACCACGCTGTCGGCCGAGGTGGCCGAGCAGCGGCGTCCCGCGCTCTGGCGCGCCGCCTACCGGCTGCTCTACCCGCGCGCCACCCGCATCGTCGCCTGCTCGCACGCGATCGCCGACGACCTGGTGTCGATCTTCCGGCTCGCGCCCGCGCGGATCCGTCTGATCCGCAACCCGATCGACGAGCCGCGGATCGAGGGCGCGCTCGCGAGCGGCCGCTCGCCGTTCCCCGGAGACGGGCCGCACGTGGTCGGGGTCGGGCGGCTGGCGCCGGTGAAGGGCTACGACCGCCTGCTCGAGGCCTTCGCGCAGGTGATCGCGGGTGGCATCGCCGCCGAGCTCTGGCTGGTCGGCGACGGGCCCGAGCGCGCGGCGCTCGAGTCGCGCGCGGCCGGCCTGGGCATCGCCGCGCGTGTGCACTTCGCCGGCTTCCAGCCCGAGCCCTACGCGTGGATGCGCTTCGCGAACGCGTTCGTGCAGAGCTCGCGGCGCGAGGGGCTGCCCGTCGCGGTGCTCGAGGCGGCGGCGGCGGGCGCGCGGCTGGTCGCGTTCGACTGCCCGGGCGGGACGCGCGAGATCGTGTCCGCGATTCCCGGAGCCCAGCTCGTGGCCGACGGCGACCTGCGCGGCCTGGCGCGCGCGATCGCCCGGGCGCTCGGCCCCGAGCCGCCGCCGCGCGCGCGCCTGCCGGACGAGTTCCGGCTGGCGCGCGTGATCACGGACTACGGCGAGCTGCTCGAAAACCCCGATCGCTAGGATAAATTCGCGGCGTGGCCGAAGCTGCCGCGTTCCAGATCCCGTCGGGGTGGGAGGCCGTGATCGGCCTCGAGGTCCACGCCCAGCTGAAGACCCAGACCAAGCTCTTCAGCTCGGCGCCGCACGCCTTCGGCGCGGCGCCGAACTCGCAGACCACCGAGGTCGACCTGGGCCTGCCGGGCGTGCTGCCGGTGCTGAACGCCCGCGCGGTCGAGCTCGCCGTGCGCGCGGCGCTCGGCCTGGGCTGCCGGCTGCAGCCGACGTCGACCTTCGCGCGCAAGCACTACTTCTATCCGGACCTGCCCAAGGGCTACCAGATCTCACAGTACGACGAGCCGTTCGCGAAAGGCGGCGCCGTGCCCCTCGAAGACGGCGGCGCACCGCGCGCGATCGGCCTCACCCGCATCCACATGGAAGAGGACGCGGCGAAGAACATCCACGACGATGCGGTCACCGGCGGCGGAGTGACTCACGTGGACCTGAACCGGGCCGGCGCTCCGCTGATCGAGATCGTCTCCGAGCCGGAGATCCGCTCGCCCGAAGAAGCCGGCGCCTACCTCCGCAGCCTGCGCCAGGTGCTGCGCCATCTGGAGGTGTCGGACGCCGACATGGAGAAGGGCCAGTTCCGCTGCGACGCCAACGTCTCGGTGCGGCGCAAGGGCGAGCCCAAGCTCGGCACGCGCACGGAGCTGAAGAACCTGAACTCGTTCCGCTTCGTGGAGCGCGCGATCGCGCACGAGATCGAGCGCCAGATCGAGCTGATCGAGTCGGGCGGGAAGGTGCTGCAGGAGACGCTGCACTGGGACGACCGGGCGGGGCGCTCGTCGCCGATGCGCGGCAAGGAGCACGCGGACGACTACCGCTACTTCCCCGATCCCGACCTGCCGCCGCTGCTGCTCGACGAGGCGTTCCTCGCTGCCCAGCGCGCGAAGCTGCCCGAGCTCCCGCAGGCCCGGCGCGCGCGCTACCGCGACGAGCTCGGCCTGCCCGCCTACGACGCCCAGGTGCTGACCGAGGACCGCGACGTGGCGGAGTTCTTCGAGGCGGCCGTCGCGCTCTCGGGCCAGCCCAAGGCGGTGTCGAACTGGGTCATGCGCGACGTGCTCGCCGCAGCGACCGAGCTGGCGAAGCCGCTGCGCGAGCTGCCGCTCACGGCCGAGCATCTGGTCGAGCTGTTGCGGCTGGTCGACGCCGGGCGGATCACCGCCGGCTCTGCGCGCGAGGTCTTCGCCGAGATGGCGCGCAGCGGCCAGCGCGCCGAGGCGATCGTGCGGGCCAAGGGGCTCGAGGCGGTGTCCGACGCCGGCGAGCTCGAGCGCCACGCGCGCGAGGCGATCGCGGCCAATGCCGCCCAGGCCGAGAAGTACCGCGCCGGAGAGACGAAGCTGCTCAACTTCTTCGTCGGCCAGGTGATGAAGGCCACCGGCGGCAAGGCGGATCCGGCGAGGCTGCGCGAGATCTTGGCGCGACTCCTGGCCTAGCCGGAGGCGCCGCGGGGGGGAGATGCGAGGGCGAGCGCTCGGCGCGGGGGTCTGGTTCGCGGTTGCGCTCGCGCTGGCCTGCGGCTCGGGACGGCACGAGCGCGAGCGCGAGCGAGACAAGGCAGCGGAGGCGTCGCCCGCAGCCGAGGCGACCGGCGCGGTGCGCGTCGGCTCGGAGTCCGAGGCAGTGGACGACGCGCGGCTGCGCGGCGCCGATGCCGACGCCGGCGAGTGGCTCACCACCGGCCGCACCTACAGCGAGCAGCGCTACAGCCCGCTCGACCAGATCAACCCCGACACCGTCGGGCGGCTGCACGCGGTCTGGACCTTCGAGACGGGGCTCGGCCGCGGTCACGAGGCCACGCCGATCGTGCACGACGGCGCGCTCTTCTTCACCGGCTCGTGGAGCGTGGTGTTCGCCGTCGACGCGCGCAGTGGCAAGCAGCTGTGGAAGTGGGACCCCGAGGTCGACAAGCTGGTCGCGGCGAAGGCCTGCTGCGACGTCGTGAACCGCGGCGTCGCGCTGTACAAGGGCCGCGTCTACGTGGGCGTGCTCGACGGCCGGCTGGTCGCGCTCGACGAGAAGACCGGCACGCCGATCTGGTCCACGCTCACCGTCGACCAGAGCAAGCCCTACACCATCACCGGGGCCCCGCGCATCGTCGCCGGCAAGGTGATCATCGGCAACGGCGGCGCCGAGTTCGGGGTACGCGGATATGTGTCGGCCTACGACGCCGACTCGGGGAAGCTCGTCTGGCGCACCTTCACCGTCCCCGGCGACCCCGCGCAGCCGTTCGAGTCCAAGGCGATGGAGGAGGCCGCGAAGACCTGGACCGGCGAGTGGTGGAAGGCCGGCGGCGGCGGCACGGCCTGGGACTCGATGGCCTACGACCCGGAGCTCCGGCTGCTCTACGTCGGCACGGGCAACGGCTCGCCCTGGGTGCGCAAGCTGCGCAGCCCCGGTGGCGGCGACAACCTGTTCCTGTCGTCGATCCTCGCGCTCGATCCCGAGAGCGGCCAGATCGTCTGGCACTACCAGACCACGCCCGGCGACAACTGGGACTTCACCGCGACCCAGCACATGATCCTCGCCGACCTGAAGCTCGGCGGGCGCGTGCGCCAGGTGCTGATGCAGGCGCCGAAGAACGGCTTCTTCTACGTGCTCGACCGCAAGACCGGCGAGCTGCTCTCCGCGGAGAAGTACACCGCGGTGAGCTGGGCCTCGCGCGTCGACCGCGGCAGCGGCCGGCCCGTCGAGGTCGCGGGGCAGGACTACAAGGACGGGCTCGCGATGGTGAAGCCCACGCCCTTCGGCGGACACAACTGGCACCCGATGTCGTTCAGCCCGAAGACGGGGCTCGTGTACATCCCCACGCACGACATCCTGGGCGTGTACCGCAACGAGGACGACTTCAAGCTGCGCGCGGACGGCTGGAACACCGGCACCGACTTCAACGTGTTCGGGCTCTTGACCAAGGAGGCGGTCTCGGGGGCGCTGGTCGCCTGGGATCCGGTGAGCCAGCGCGAGGTCTGGCGCCATCCGTACGCGCTGCCCTGGAACGGCGGCGTCCTCTCGACCGGAGGCAACCTGGTGTTCGAAGGCACCTCGGACGGACGCTTCGTCGCGTACCGCGCGAGCGACGGCGTCGAGCTCTGGGAGGACCACGCGGGCACGGCGATCATCGCCGCGCCGGTCACCTACCTGATCGACGGCAAGCAGTACGTCTCGGTGCTGGCCGGCTGGGGCGGCGCCTTCGGGCTCGTCGCGGGCGACCTGGCGCACGCGTCGGGCGGCGATGGCAAGGGGCGGCTGCTCACCTTCGCGCTGTCGAGCGGCGAGGCCCCGGCGGTGCAGACGGTGCTCGACCGCATCACCGCGCCGGGCGAGGTCTACGACGGCGAGCGCATCTACCACAAGTTCTGCGTGGGCTGTCACGGCGGCGCGGCGGTCGCCATGGTCGGCATGAAGGACCTGCGCGCGATCTCGCCCGACACGCGCGCCGCCCTCTCCGACATCGTCCGCAAGGGAGCGCTGCGCGCGAACGGCATGCCGGCCTTCGCCGACCAGATCAGCGAGGACGACCTGGCGAAGCTGCGGGCCTACCTCGACCACCGCGCGGAGGAGTCGGGGCTGCGCTAATCCGACCCGGACTCAGTCGGCGAACTTCGGCGCGCGCTTCTCGAAGTTCGCCCTCACGGCCTCGAGCTGGTTCGGCTTGCCGATCAAGCTGCGCTGCAGCTCCTCTTCGAGCCGCAGGCCGTCGGCCACCGAGCCCTGCCACGATTCCTGCAGCAGCCGCTTCGCCGCGCGGACCGCGTCGGGGCTCTTGCCGGCGATCTCGCGCGCGAGCGCGAGCGCGTCCTCGCGCGGCTTCGCCGAGGTGCGCGTCGCGAGCCCCAGGGCCACGGCCTCCTCGCCGGTCACGACCCGGCCGGTGAAGGTCAGCTCCTTCGCCACGTCCAGGCGCACCAGCCGCCGCAGCGTCTGCGTGCCCGACATGTCGGGGACGAGGCCCCACTTCACCTCCATCACCGAGAGCCGCGCGTCCGGCGCGACCAGCCGCAGGTCCGCGCCGAGCGCGATCTGCAGGCCGCCGCCATACGCGACGCCGTGGACCGCCGCGATCACGGGGACGGGCAGCTCCTGCCAGATCCACGCCGCCAGCTGCGCGCGGTTCGCGCCGCTCTGGGAGCGCTCGAACAGCTTGGGATCGGCGCCGCCGCCGCTGCGGGGGCCGGCCATCGCCGCGAAGCTGTCCATGTCGAGACCCGCGCAGAAGGCGCGGCCTTCGCCCGAGAGCACCACCACACGCACCTGGCGGTCCTGCGCCAGCGCGCGACCCGCCTCCTGCAGCTCGGTGAACATCGCGGCGTCGATCGCGTTCATCTTGTCCGCGCGACACATGCGCACGTCCGCGACACCGTCCGTGAGATCGATCTTGACTCGCTCAGACAACGCGCACTCCTCGGTGGATTCCCGCCATGCTATCCGGAACGGGCGCGCGTTTGCAGCGCGCGCGCCTTGACGCTCCCCGGCCGACTGGGCAGCCTTCGCCCCGGAGAAGAGGCACTGACCGCGAATCTCTCCGCAGCCCTGCTCGACTGGCAGGTCGAGCGAACCGACCGCGAGCCCGATTGCGCCGACCTCGAGCTGCAGGGCCGGCTGTCGCTGCGCGGCGCGCACGCCGCGGTGCGGCGCATGCGCGAGCTCCTGGCGCTGCCCCCGCCGCGCGTGCGCTTCGACGTGGGCGGGCTCTCGTCGATCGATGCGGCGAGCGCGGCGCTGCTCCTGGAGTTCTGCGACGAGGTCCGCACGAGCGGCAGCGACGCCCGCGTGGTGGGCGCGGCCGGCCGCGTGCGTTCGATCCTCGACCTGGTGGCCGCGAGCCCGCGCGGGATGGCGCCGCGCGTGCCGATCACCCCGCCTGGGATCGTCGAAGAGGTCGGCCGCACCAGCGCGGGGATGCTCGCGTTCGCACGCCAGGTGCTGGACTTCACCGGCCAGACCGCCGTGGCCGCGTGGGCCGCGCTGCGCGACCCGCGCTCGATCCCGTGGCCCGTGGTCGGTCACCTGATGGAGCGGAGCGGCGCAGACGCGCTGCCGATCATCTCGTTGATCAGCTTCCTGGTGGGCATGGTCAGCGCGTTCCAAGGCGCGATCACGCTGCACAAGTACGGTGCTGACATCTTCGTGGCCGACGGGATCGCGATCGGAGTGACTCGCGAGCTCGGCCCGCTGATGGTGGCGATCGTGGCCTCGGGGCGATCCGGCGCGGCGTTCGCGGCGGAGATCGGCACGATGCGCGTGTCGGAAGAGGTCGACGCGCTGCGCACCATGGGGCTCGATCCGTTCCGCTACCTGGTGCTGCCGCGCGTGGTCGCGATCACCGCCATGGTGCCGCTGCTCACCGTACTGGGCGACTTCGTGGCGGTGATGGGCGGCGCGTTCGTGGGCGTGATCGGGCTCGACCTCACCTTCGCGGGCTACATGCAGGAAACCCGGCGCGCGCTCACGCTCGCCCACTTCGGCACGGGCCTGGTGAAGTCGGTCGCCTTCGGCAGTGCGATCGGCATGATCGCTTGCCAATGGGGCCTCGCCACGCGCGGCGGGGCCGAGGGCGTGGGCCGCTCGACCACGTCCGCGGTGGTGTCCACGCTGTTCTTCATCGTGGTGATCGACTCGGTGTTCACGGTGCTGTTCAATGCCTGGGACCTCTGAGCCACACATCCGAGTGTCGGGCCTGGCGATGGGCTACGACGGCGAGGTACTGCTCGAAAACATCGAGTTCGAGATCCAGCGCGGCGAGATCTTCGCGATCCTGGGCGGCAGCGGCAGCGGGAAGTCGACCTTGCTGCGCCACCTGATCGGGCTGCAGCAGCCGCTGCGCGGAGAGATCCTGGTCGAGGACGCGCCGCCCCGGCTGGGCGCGCGGGCCCCCACGGCCGGCGTGCTGTTCCAGTCCGGCGCGCTGCTCGGCTCGCTCACCCTGGCGGAGAACGTGGCGCTGCCGCTGGTCACCTGGACCGATCTCAAGCCGGACGAGATCGACGCGGTCGTGCACAGCAAGCTGCGGCTGGTCGGCCTGGGCGGGTTCGAGAACCACGCGCCCGACGAACTCTCGGGCGGCATGAAGAAGCGCGCGGGCATCGCGCGCGCGCTCGCGCTCGAGCCCTCGCTGGTCTACCTGGACGAGCCGAGCGCCGGGCTCGATCCGATCACCTCGGCGGAGCTCGACGAGCTCCTGCTCACGCTGAACCACGGGCTCGGCACGACGCTGGTGGTGGTGACCCACGAGCTGCCCAGCATCTTCAGCATCGCCGGACGCTGCATCCTGCTCGACAGCGACGCCAAGGGCGCGATCGCGCTGGGCGACCCGCGCGAGCTGCGCGACCGCAGCCTCGACCCTCGCGTCTCGGCGTTCTTCAACCGCAAACCCCCAGGAGGCGAAGCGCGGCCATGAACCCGACCAACTACTGGAAGCTCGGAGCGTTCGTGCTCGGCGGCATCTCGCTCGCGTTCGCGGTGCTGATCTGGCTCGGCGCGGCGAACTGGAGCCGGCGCACGATCACGGTGACCACCTATTTCGACGAGTCGGTGCAGGGGCTCGAGGTGGGCTCGCCGTTCAAGTTCCGCGGTGTTTCGGTGGGAACGGTCAGCCAGATCTCGGTGGCCTCGGATCTGCGGCACGTGCGCGTCACCGGCCTGGTGTACGAGAACGTTCTGCGCCGGCTCGGCCTGGCCGAGAAGCAGGAGAAGCAGAGCGGCGGCTTCCTGCACGGCGAGCCGAACGATCGCGAGCTGCGCATCCAGCTGGCGTCCACGGGCATCACCGGCGTGAAGTTCCTGCAGATCGACTTCTTCGACACCAAGCGCTTCCCGGTCGAGAAGCTGCCGTTCGATCCGGGGCCGAACTACGTGCCCTCCACACCGTCGACGCTCAAGAGCATCGAGGAAGCGGCCGTGGACGTCGGCATGCAGCTGCCCGACCTCACCATGCGCGCCAGCCAGACGCTGCAACGGCTCGCGAACTCGGTCGAGAACATCGAGCACACGATCGAGCCGCTCCTGGCCGACAATGGCGCCGTGGTGCGCACGCTGAACCAGTGGACGCAGACCGGCGCGCAGCTCCAGCGCACGGCCGCGACCCTGGACCAGGAGGTCCGCGGCGCCAAGATCGCCACCACCACCACGGCGCTGCGCGACGCCTCGGCGGCGGTGATCACCTTCTCGACCGACGTGAGCGCCACGACCGACGACGCGCGCGACGGCCTCGCCGCGTTCCAGGAGACGATGGACTCCGTGCGCGCGCTGACCGACTACCTCGAGCGCGATCCGGCTTCGCTGGTGCGCGGCCGTGCGCCCGCGACCGGAGCGAGGGGCCCGCGCCAGTGAGGGTCGGGCTGGCGCTGACCGCCGCCGCGCTCGCAGCGGGCTGTCTTCTCCCGAAGCCTCCCGCCGAGCTGCGCTACTTCACGCCGCGCATGCCGGATCCGGTCGCAGCGCAGGCGCCGGCGCCCGCCGATGGGCCGCCCGCCGTCTCGGACCCGGGCAAGCCGCTGCGGCTGCGCCGCGTCGAGGCTGCCGCCTACCTGCGTGCCCGGATGGTCTGGCGGCGTGGCGTCGAGGTCGGCTTCTACGACATGTGGCGCTGGACCGAGCTGCCGTCGCGCTTCGCGCAGGCCGCCCTCGACGACGAGCTGTTCGGCCGGCGCGGCTTCCAGCCAGCGTCGGCGGCGACCGCGCCGTCGCTCGAGGCGAGCCTCGAGGCGTTCGAAGAGCGGCTCGCGCCCAGCCACGAGGCGGTCGTGGAGCTCGATGTCCGCATGCTCGACGGCAGGCGCGCCACGATCTTCGACCGCAGCTTCCAGGTGTCGCGGCCGATCGCAGGTGACGATCCCGAGGCCATCGCCGACGCGCTGGGCGACGCGCTGATGGCGGTCGCGCACGAGGTTGGCGACGCCGTGTCCGCGGCGGTGGGCCCGCGCTAGGCGGCTTTGTTAGCCTGTGGTGCTCGCGCGCCGAAGCGCGCCGTTGCTGCCCCCCTGCCGATCCCCAGCCGATACGGAAGAGAGATGCGCTGGATCTCTTCGCTCGTGTTGATCCTCGTCCTGGTGGTGCCGTTCGCCACGCGCGCCGCCAAGGCACCCGACCCCAACGCGAAGGGCGATTCGGACGTCGACCTGATCGACCAGGCCGCGCGCGAGAGCGATCTCGCCGAGATCGGGCGGCTGCTGGCGCGCGGGGTGCCGGTCGACCTGGCCGACCGCGACGGCTGGACGCCGCTCATGTACGCGGCCATGGCCGGCCGCCTGGACGCGGTGGAGCTCTTGCTGCGCAGCGGCGCCAACGCGAATGCGCGGAGCGCGCGCGGCGACACGCCGCTGGCGTTGATCGCCACGCACGACGACCCGCACCTCACCGACGCCCTGCTCGACGCGGGCGCCGCCGTCGACGTGCCCGACCAGTCGGGCGGCACACCGCTGATGCGCGCGGCCGCGCGCGGCAACGCCGGGGTCGTGAACTCGCTTCTGGCGCACGGCGCCAATCCCAATGCGATCGACCGGAACGGCGAGAGCGCGCTCATCGCGGCCGCGGTCGAGGGGCGGGACGACGTGGCGCAGGCACTGCTCGACAAGGGCGCCAACACCGAGGCGCGCCGGCGCGACGGCTCGACCGCGCTCGTGATCGCGGCGAAGAAGGGGCGCACGAAGGTGGTGAAGGCGCTCATCGACGGCCACGCCGACGTCAACGCCGCGGGCAACGACGGCGCGACCCCGTTGTTCCAGGCGGTGCGCAACGGCGACCGCGACATGGTCGACTCGCTGCTGAAGGCGGGCGCCGATCCGAACAAGGCGTGCAGCAACGGGGAGACCGCCATGCACGCCGCGGCCCGCAAGGGCGACACCGAGATCGCGCTGCGCCTGGTCGACTCCGGCGGCGATCCGAAGCGCCAGGACACCAAGGGCATGCAGCCGATCGTGCTCGCGCTCGAGGAGGGGCACGACGACGTTGCGCGGATCATGGCCGGCGAGAGCACCGGCCCGATCTTCTCCAAGAAAGAGGTGGAGATGCGCGGCGCGCACGACCGCACGCCGCTGATGGCGGCGGCCGGGCTCGGGCTGCGCCACTACGTGAAGACGCTGGTGACGGACGGCGCCGACCTCGATGCTCGCGACGACGGCGGCCACACGGCGCTGATCGTCGCGACCTACGAGAACCGCTTCGAGTGCGTCGAGGAGCTGGTGAACCTGGGCGCCGACGTCAACGCCGTCGACAAGGACGGCGCGAGCGCGCTCGCCCACGCCGCCTCGCGCGGCCACGTGAAGGTCCTGCGCTTCCTGATCGGACACCGCGCCGAGCTCGACCCGGTGTCCGGCAGCGACAAGCAGACTCCGCTGATGAGCGCGTCCGGCACGGGGAACCTCGAGGTGGTGAAGGCGCTGCTCGAGGCGGGCGCCGACCCGACGCTCAAGAGCGCGAGCGGCCACACTGCACGCGAGTACGCGAACGTGTCTGGCTACCGGCGCATCGCGTACGCGCTCGAGGAGGCGGAGAAGGCGCCGCGCGCCGCGCGCGAGGGCGCGCGCGGGAAGCACACCGACCTGATGGTCGCGGCCGAGCGTGGCAACGACGCGACCGTGCAGCTCGAGCTCAAGAACGGCGCCCAGATCGACGCCCGCGACAGCGACGGCCGTAGCGCGCTGATCATCGCCACCGCCGCGAACAAGCAGTCGACCGTGGACGTGCTGCTCGACGCCGGCGCGCAGATCGAGCTCAAGGACGACGGGGGCGCGACCGCGTTCCGCACCGCGGTCGCCATGGGCCTGAACCAGATTGCGACGCACCTCGCCGAGCGCGGGGCCGACGTCGACACCGCCAGCCGCAACGGCCAGACCCCGCTCATGTACGCGGTCAGCAAGGGCGACAACGAGCTCACCGACCTGTTGCTCGCGCACAACGCCAACGTGAACCTGCGCGACCCAGCCGGGCGCACCCCGCTGATCCACGCCGCCGCCGCCGGCCAGAACGCGATCGCCAAGAAGCTGCTGGCGAAGGGCGCAGACGTGAACGCCGCCGCCTCGAACGGCGACACCGCGTTGCTCCACGCCGCGCGCCGGGGCGACGACGAGCTGGTGGTGGCGCTGCTCGACGTGGGCGCCGACGCGCGCCAGGCCGACCGCGACGGTCAGACGCCGATCCTGCGCGCCGCCAGCGGTGGCTCGGCGGAGATCATCAATGCGCTCGCGCGGCACGGCGGCGATGTGAACACCCCGAACAACGTCGGCCAGACTCCGCTGATGTTCGCCGCGCGCGGCGGCTATGTGGAGGCCGTGCGCACGCTCTTGCGCCTGGAGGCCGACCCGCTCGCGCGCGACTCCAAGGGCCACACCGCCGAGACCGAGGCCTACGAGCGCAACAAGCACGACGTGCTCGGCCTGATCGACCAGGCCGGCGCCGCCGAGTGGGCGAAGTTGCAGAGCTCCACCGACCCCGCGCGCGCGGGCCTGCGCGACGAGGCAGCGCTGGTCAAGGCAGCTCGCGAAGGCGATGCCGCGGAGGTGAAGCGCCTGCTCGACAAGGGCGTCTCCGCGAATGCGCGGGACTTCCGCGGCTGGACGCCGCTGATCCAGGCGTCGCTCGGCGGCCACACCGACATCGCCCTCGAGCTGCTGAAGCACGGCGCGCTGCCCGGCGCGACGAACGACCTCGGCGCGACGGCGCTGATGGCGGCGGCGAGCTCGGACCGGGTCGAGATCGGCACGATGCTGCTCGAGCTCGGCGTGGACCTGAACGCGCGCGACCGCGACGGCATGTGCGCGCTCAGCTTCGCGGCAAACTCGGGGAGCGGGCACTTCGTCACGCTCCTGGTCGAGAAGGGCGCGGATCGCGACAACCGCGAGGAGCGCGGCTACACGCCGCTGATGCTCGCGGTGGCGGGCGGGCACGGCGACATCGTCGAGTATCTGCTGCAGAAGGGCGTGAAGACCGACGTGCGCGGGCGCGGCGGCGTCACGGCCCGCAGCCTCGCCATGGACCGCCACGACACCAAGATCGTCGCGCTGCTCGACCGCACCGCCCCGAAGCCGAACGACGCGAAGACGAGCGACGTCCCCAAGCCGTCGGCCCAGGCGACGCGCCCGGCGACGCCCTAGCCGGCGCGCCGCAGATTGACCCGGAGCGACTCGCCGCTGACCTCGGCTTCGTGGGTCGACCAGTCGCTGCCGCTCGGCGCGCCCAGCACGAGCTCGCTCGCCAGCGTCTGCTCGGCGACGTAGCCGCGGAAGCGCTCGACCGCGCTGCGCCAGTCGTCTCCGGGCAACTCGAGCGCCAGCTGGATCCGATCCGAGACGTGCAGGCCCGCCTCGCGCCGCGCCTGCTGGATCGTGCGCACCACGTCGCGCGCCAGGCCTTCCTGCTTCAGGCCCTCGTCGATCGCCGGGTCGAGCACGACGATCCCGTCGCTGGCGGGGAGAGGCTGGCACACCACGCCCTCGCGCGCCTCGACGCGCAGCTCGAACTCGTCGGGGCCGAGCCGCTCGCCCGCGACCTCGACCGCGCCGTCGCCGACCCGCTTCCACTGCCCGCTCTTCGCGGCGGCGATCACCTCCTGAGTGCGCTTGCCCAGGCGCTTGCCCACCACGCGCGCGTTCACCGCCAGCCGGAAGCTCGCGTAGCGGTCGATGTCCGCCGAGAAGGCGACCGCTTTCACGTTCACCGCGTCGGCGATGAGCGCCGCGAACTCGCGCAGGCCCTCGCCGCCCGCGCCCACCACCAGCAGCTGGCGCAGCGGCTGGCGCACGCGGATGTCGAAGCGCTCGCGCAGCGCGAGACCGGCCGAGCAGATCTCGCGCGCGCGGTCCATCGCCGACACCAGTGCGGGATCGGACGGCAGCCGGGCGGAGTCCGGCCAGTCGCACAGGTGCACGCTCGCCTCGCCGGTGAGCCCGCGGTAGATCTCCTCGCCGATCAGCGGCAAGAGCGGGCTCGCCGCGCGCAGCGCGAGCACGAGCACCGTGTAGAGCGTGTCGTAGGCGTCGCGCTTCTCGGCGCTGCCGTCCTCGGCCCAGAAGCGGTCGCGGCTGCGGCGGATGTACCAGTTGTTCAGCGCGTCGATGAAGCTCGCGACCTCGGCGCAGGCACCGGGGATGTCGTAGGCGTCGAGCGAGCGCTCGACCGCGCGCACCAGGTCGCCCGTCTTCGCCAGGATGTAGCGGTCGAGCACGCCTGGAGCGTCGCTGCGCAGCTCGGCGTGCACGCGGTCGGCGTTCGCGTACAGGCAGAAGAAGTAGTAGGCGTTCCAGATCGGCCGCAGCACCAGCCGCACGATCTCGCGGATCACGTGGCCCTCGCGGTCGATCTGCAGGTCGGCGCCGCGCAGGATCGGCGAGCTGGCCAGGAACCAGCGCAGCGCGTCCGCGCCGTGGGTGGCGAACACCTCCTCGGGGCTGGGGTAGTTGCGCAGGCGCTTCGACAGCTTCTGCGCGTTCTCGTCCAGCACCACGCCGTGGCAGATGCAGTTCTCGAACGGCGGCCGGTCGAACAGCGCCGTCGCCAGCACGTGCATGGTGTAGAACCAGCCGCGCGTCTGCGCGACGTACTCGGTGATGAAGTCCGCCGGGAAGTGGTCCTCGAACCACTCGCGGTTCTCGAACGGGTAGTGCACCTGCGCGAACGGCATCGAGCCCGACTCGAACCAGCAGTCGAGCACGTCGGCGACGCGCCGCATGGTCGACTTGCCGCTCGGGTCGTCGGGATTCGGCCGCACCAGCTCGTCGATCGCGGGCCGGTGCAGGTCGGCGGGGCGGACGCCGAAGTCGCGCTCGAGCTCGTCGAGGCTGCCGTACACGTCGATGCGCGGGTAGCGCGGATCGTCCGAGCGCCACACCGGGATGGGCGAGCCCCAGAAGCGATTGCGGCTGATCGACCAGTCGCGCGCGCCCTCGAGCCACTTGCCGAACAGCCCGTCGCGCACGTGCGCCGGCACCCAGCGGATCTCGCGGTTCAGCTCGACCATGCGCTCGCGGAAGGCGGTGACCTTCACGTACCACGAGGTCATCGCGCGGTAGATCAGCGGCTGGTCGGTGCGCCAGCAGTGCGGGTAGTTGTGCACGATCGTGGACTGGTGCACGAGCACGCCGCGGTCCTTGAGGTCGCGGATGATCGGCCGGTTCGCGTCGAACACCAGCTCGCCCTGCCAGGGCGGGACCTCGGCGGTGAAACGACCCGCCTCATCGACGGGCACCACCACCGGGATGCCGGCGGCGTTGCCGACCTCCATGTCGTCCTCGCCGAAGCCGGGCGCGATGTGCACCACGCCGGTCCCCTCGGCGGTGTCGACGAACTCCGCGCCCAGCACGCGGAAGGCGTTCGGCGTGTCGGCGAAGAACGGGTAGAGCGGCGCGTAGGTCTTGCCCACGAGCTCCGCGCCGCGCAGGCTGCCGATCCGCCGCGCGCCCGCGAGCTCGCCGGCGTACTTCTCGACCGTCGCGGCGCCGAGCGCGATCTGGCGGCCGTCGAGCTCGAACAGCGCGTACTCGATCGCGGGCCCGACGGCGAGCGCCAGGTTCGAGGGCAGCGTCCAGGGCGTCGTGGTCCAGACCCAGAGCTCGGGCCCGCCGCGCAGCGCGAAGCGCACCGTGATCGCCGGGTCCTGGCGCTCGCGGTACGAGTTGTCGAGCCGCGTCTCGAAGTTCGACACCGGCGTCTGTGCCGCCCACGAGTACGGCATCACGCGGTAGCCCTCGTAGACCAGGCCGCGCTCCCAGAGCGTCTTGAACGCCCACATCACGCTCTCCATGTAGGAGAGGTCCATGGTGCGGTAGGAGCGCTTGAAGTCGACCCAGCGCGCCTGGCGGCTCACGATCTCCTGCCACGCTTCGGTGTAGCGCAACACCGAAGTGCGACAGTAGTCGTTGAAGCGCGCGATCCCGTACTCGGTGATGCGCGCGCGCCCGGCGATGCCGAGCTCCTTCTCCGCCTCCATCTCCGCCGGGAGCCCGTGGCAGTCCCAGCCGAAGCGGCGCTCGACCCGGCGGCCGCGCAGCGTCTGGTAGCGCGGGACGATGTCCTTCACGAAGCCGGTGAGCAGGTGGCCGTAGTGGGGCAGGCCGTTCGCGAACGGCGGGCCGTCGTAGAACACGTACTCGTTCGCGCCGTTCGCTCCCGATGGGCGCTCCTCGACCGAGCGCTCGAAGATCCGGTGCGCGCGCCAGTAGGCGAGCACGCGCTCCTCGATTGCCGGGAAGCTCGGCTGGGCCTCCACGTCGGGGTAGGGCTTGTCGGCAGGCGTCGACATGAGCGGGACATGCTATCGAGCGCACCCCGGCCATGCAAAAAAAGCCTGCGATTTTCAGCACATCGGGGCACGGGCTTGCCGGTCGGCAGCTCGTTCGGCTAACATACCGACTAGTCGGTATGGACCGACGGAGGGGTCGGTGGCGACGCGGCGAGCCGTTCGTCGACAGCCCGAAGTGAGTCGCGGCGAGATCCTCGACGCGGCGCTCGCCTGCTTCACCGCGCACGGCTACCACGAGACCTCGATCGACGAGATCGCCGACCGCGCAGGGCTGTCGAAGGGCGCGATCTACTGGCACTTCGCGGGCAAGCGCGAGCTCTTCCTGGCGCTGGTCGACCGCGCCCAGGAGCCGGTCGAGGCGCTGGCGCAGTCCGTGGCCGAGGCGCCCGACTGGCGCAGCGCGCTGCGCGCGCTGTTCGCGCGCATCCCCGACTACATCGAGGAGCAGCTCCCCTTCGTCCGGCTCTCGTTCGAGTATCTCTCGCAGAGCGCGCACGACCCCGGCATCCGGGCACGGCAGGAGCGCAAGCAGAAGACCTGGAACGCGGTGCTGCACGAGCAGCTCGCGCGCGGCGTCGCGGCCGGCGAGCTGCGCGCCGCCGACGCCCAGGACATCGGCATCGTGATCGGCAGCACCGTCGCGGGCCTGTCGCTGATCCGGCTGACCCAGCCCGAGCTCGACCTGCGCTCGGCCTGGCGCGCCGCCGAGGAGCTCTTGTGGCGGGGGCTGCAGAAGTGACACGCGTCGGTGTCGCGCTCGCGCTGTCGGTCGCGCTCGCGGCCGCGGTGCCCGCCCGCGCCGATGCGCCCGACGCGGCCGAGATCGTGCGGCGGGCCGAGGACGCGCTGCGCGGCAACACCGCCGAGATGAAGCTGCACATGACCATCACCACGCCGCGCTGGACGCGCGAGCTGGTGGTGCGCACCTGGGACGACCGCCCGCACGACCGCAGCTTCGTGCGCGTGCTCGAGCCGGAGAAGGACAAGGGCACCGCGTTCCTGCGCGACCACGATGCGTTCTGGACCTGGCTGCCGCGCGTGGAGCGGGCGATGCGCATCCCCCCGTCGATGATGCTGCAGTCCTGGATGGGCAGCGACTTCACCAACGACGACCTGGCGCGCGAATCGTCGCTCGAGAAGGATTACGTGGCGGTGCTGCTCCCGGGCAGCGAGCTCGACGGCGTGCCGGCCTGGCAGCTCGCGCTCCAGCCCAAGCCCGAGGCGCCGGTGGTCTGGGCCAAGGTCGAGCTGTGGATCGAGAAGGCCCGCTACGCGCCGCTCTTGTACACCTACTTCGACGAGCGCGGGGCCGGGCAGTTCGAGCCGCTGCGCACGCTGCGCTTCAGCGGCGTGAAAGAGGTGCAGGGCCGGCCGCTGCCGCACCAGTGGGAGATGACGCCGCTCGACAAGCCCGGTCACGCGACGCGCGTCGAGCTGGAAGAGGTGGTGCTCGACCAGAAGCTCTCCGACGACATCTTCACGCAGTCGAACCTACGCAACTCGGAGGCGGCGCGCTGATGCTGCTGTTGACGCTCGCCTGGCGCAATCTCGGCCGCAGCCGGCGGCGCACCGCGCTCACGCTCGCGGCCGCGGTGTTCGCGACA
>Ga0306920_100003321_pt1 | contig 20369 bp, 22 predicted proteins | sample flu12Cox44000170_FD_204666 | JGI IMG/M metagenome (GOLD analysis project Ga0306920, IMG submission 204666) | Lab enrichment of tropical soil microbial communities from Luquillo Experimental Forest, Puerto Rico - flux4day.12C.oxic.44.000.170 (v2)... | ecosystem: Environmental > Terrestrial >... | reverse complement strand
GGGTCTAGCAGTGACCCCAGGAGCGACTTGCAAACGGAAGAGGCGCCCATCATTGGGGATCGCCGAGGTGCCACTGTCGGAAGGCTGATGCCAAAGCAATCGCGCCGCCGACCCTCAGAATGGCGCATCCCCGGCAATCGTGATCCGATGCATGCGTCGGCGCTTGCCCGGATAATCGTTGAGAGCGCGGTGTTGAGTGCAGCGGTTGTCCCAGATCGCCATCGAACCGACCTCCCAACGGAATCGGCAGGTAAACTCAGGCTGAACGGCATGCGCCATCAGAAAATCCAGGATCGGTCGCGCCTCGGCATGCTTGAAGCCATCGAGTGTTTGCGTGTGATTGCTTAAGTAGAGCGCTTTACGACCGGTCTCAGGGTGGGTCCGGACAAGCGGGTGGGCGCACTCCGTCTGCAGGTCGCCCGGGTCGCGCACTTTGGTGGCCATTTTTTCGTTGCCGGCGTAGCGGCCGTCTCTGGCGAAGCCGGTCTCATCGTTCCAACTCAGCTTCGTGCGGTCCCCGACGTTCCAGGTCTTGACGTCCTTGAGCATCTCCTTCATGGGGGACGATAGGGCCTCGTAAGCGAGGTACAGGTTGGTAAATAGCGTATCGCCACCCGCATTCGGCGTCTCTTTGGCGTAAAGTATTGTCGCCTTCGCGGGCTTCGGATTGAACATCTGGTCGGTGTGCCAGACCTCCCCGAACGCTCTAGTGTCACCCTCCTCTTTGATGATTTCGAGGATCTCGGGATACTCGTCCATGCCTTTCATGAACGGGTGATGGTGGATTTCGCCGAAACGCTTGGCAAAGGCGATTTGCTGCTCAGGCGTGAGAGTCTGGTTGCGGAAAAAGACCACCAGATGCTCGAGCCAGGCGGCCTCTATTTCCTTGAACGTTTCATCATCCAAGGCATTCAGGTCGACGTTGGCGATTTCAGCACCAAGCGCTCCTGCGATTGGCTTGATTTCTATCCGCCGATAGGATGCCACGGTCTTGCGCCTTTCGTAGGGGATTCTGCAAGAGGCAAGACGACCCGTCAACGGCGCAGGTTAGCGATCAGTGGTCCCCGTTGAGGTCCGCGTGGGACAGCCGCCGAGGACGTGACGTTCGTCAACTCCTGGGCGGAGACGCGGTCCAGTCCCTCCCAGCGATAAACCTGAAAGACAATACGCTGCGACGTATGGGAGTCTGTCGCGAAACCCTCAAACAGGGGGAGTAGACGGCTGCAATGATCGTGATCTCAACCACACACACGGAGGGCGACCGGCGTCTTCATCGAGGACGTTCATAATCGACAATGACTCGGTCGGCCGCTGTTAAACGATCTGATTGCGCAGCGTGGTTTCACCGCGCCACAGTCGCTGCAGATTGTCGAGGAGGATGTCGAGCACATTGTCCTCATACCGGCGGGTCTCGCCGGCGGTATGGGGCGTGATGAAGACATTCGACAAATCCCAGAGAGGCGATGCGGGCGGCAATGGCTCATCGACGGTGACGTCGAGGGCGGCGCCGGCGATGCTCCCCTTGCGAAGCGCCTCGATCAACGCGTCCTCCTCGACGCAGCGGCCGCGCGCGGCATTGATCAGATAGGCGGAGGGTTTCATCTTCGCGAGCGCTGCCGCGTCGATGACATTCGCGGTCTCCCCGGTGAGTGGACACGTCAGCACTACGAAGTCGGCTTGCGGCAGCAGCATTTTCAGTTCGGCAAGCGTGTGCACGGAATCGGCAACCTCGGTGCCTTTCGACAGGTCGCGCTTGATCCCGATCACGCGCATGTCGAAGGCCTTGGCGAGCCGCGCGAGGCGACCTCCAATGCCGCCGAGCCCGACGACGAGAAGCGTCTTGCCTCCGAGCTCGTCTTCGCGCTGATTCAGGTCCGAGATCATGCCGCGCCATACGTGCTTGGCCTGATTATCGCGCGCCTCAGGCAGCCGCCGCGCCAACGCCAGAATGAGCGACATCACGTGTTCGGAAACGGCGTTGACATTGACGCCCTGCGCGCTGGCGAGGCGGATGCCGCGCTTCTTGAGCACGACACGGTCAAACTGATCGGTGCCGGCACCAATCGACTGAATGAAGCGCAGCTTCGGCGCGCGCGCCACCAGCTCGTTGCGCCACACCCCGGAGATCACCAGCACGTCGGCCTCGCCGATCCGCACCTCGAGCTCGCCGTGTGAAGCGACGCCGAAGTTCCTGATCGGCAGCTTGCGGAGCGCAAAGCGCTGCTGCAGCTGATAGGCGACATGCGCGAAGCAGATGGTGAGATCGCTCTCGGATGGGAACATCGATGGCTCCGGAGAAGAGGACCAGAAACGGCTCGCGCAACCGCGTGACATCAATGCACGGCGGGTGGCTGGCGAGAAGATCGGATCGCGCAGTGACGCGGGGTCGCCGATCCGCAAGCCTGCCCCACATCTACAACAGGCGGACGAAAGTCGCAGTGTCGCCAGCCGAGCTCTTGACCACGATCTCGTTGGGCGTGAACGCCTCGATGGTGCTCGTGATGCTGTTGAGAAGACGCACATCCTCGGAACTGTTGATGGTGAACGTTACCTTCCTGCCGCTGATCGCCCAATTTCCCCGGATGCTGCCGGTGACGCCCTGGCCGAGGGTGTCACTGATGAACCCACGCCGCCGCACCTGCGAGGTGAATCCGCCATCGGCGTGGAATGAGATCGTCTCCCTCTCGTCCCCGACGGTGCCCTGCCAGTCGCCGACAATGCTGCTCGGATAGTCCGCCTCGCGACCGGCGCTCCGTCGCGCGAGCACCCGGCGAGCGCCCATGCCAGCAGCATGCCGGCGAGACAGAGGGTGCTCGTTCTCATCAGGGATCGCCGGGCTTGAACGGCAGCTCCTCGCCGGCGGGCACGCTCTCCTCGGCCATCGCCAGCATCATGGCGATGGTGATGTAGGTGCCGGCAACCGCCGTGAGATCGACCACCTGCTGCTCGCCGAGAAGCTGCCGCGCACGGCTGAAGGTCGCCTCCGAGACCGCATGCCCGGTGGTGAGCTCGGTGACAAAATCGTAGACGGCGGATTCCTCGGACGGCATGCCGGAGGGCCGCTGATTGCGCTTGAGCTCGGCGATGATGGCGGGCGACAGCCCCGCTTTGGCCGCGAGCGGTGCGTGCGCGAACCACTCCACCTGCGAGCGCCACTGCCGGGCAATGACCAGAATGGCGAGCTCGTTGAGCTTCAGCGGCACCGACGTCTCCCAGCGCAGATAATGCAGAAGATCGAACATCCGCTGCCCGAGCACGGGGCTGCGGAGCATCGGGTTGTAGGGACCGCCGAGCCCGACCCGCGAGATTTTCAGGATCTGCTCCGCAAGCGGAATCTGACCGCTGCTGAGCTGATCGCGCGTGAGCTGAGGAAAGCGTGGCGCCTGGCTCATGCATGCGGCTCCGTTTTTTGCCGGCGATCCTCGCGGCGGTGATGTCCGGACCCGCGAGCTTTGCTCACCCTCATTGCCTCGCCTTCATCCCAAGCGCGCTCGCCATGGCAGCCACTCGCGCGCGCTGCTCCTCGATCGAGGCAGCAAGCTCCGCAGGTCCTCCCGGATTGGGAACCTGGGCGGTGCTTGCGAGCCGTGCCGCAATCTCCGGATCACCCGCGACCATCCTCACATCGGCCCCGATCCTTGCGCGCAGATCATCAGGCATCTCGCGCGGCCCGAACAGCCCGACCAGGCCCTCCAGTTCGAGGGACGGGAAGCCCGTTTCGGCGGCGGTCGGCACATCGGGCAGCATTGGCGCACGCTTTCGGCCGCTCATCACCAAGGTCCTGATGCGGCCGGCCTGCGCCTGCGGCTGCAATATCGCATACGAGGACATGTAGATCTGCAATCGGCCCTCGCTTAAGTCGGTCGCCGCCTGGACGATGTCCCGGTACGGCACCTTCTGGATGCTCAAGCCGGCGGTTTTCACGAAATAATCGAAGGTCAGCTCGGTGATGCCCGGCACCACGGCGGCATTGAATACTCCAGGCTCGGCGCGCACGCGCGCCACGAGCTCCGCCAGGGTAGCGATGCCCATCGAAGCCGGTATGCCGAGCGCAATGACCGTATTCGAGATGCGCGCAATCGGTGCGAGGTCGGCGGGCGTATAGGTCAGCTTTTCGTACTGGAAGGGGTGCACCGTGAACGAGCCGCTGGGCGAGCACAGCAGTATGTGATCGTCATGGGCGCTGACAAACGACTGGATTGCGACCAGACCTTCGGCGCCGGGGCGATTCTCCACGATCACGGGCTTTCCCCAGCGCGCCGGCAAGCGGTCAGCGATCAGGCGGGCGCCGATGTCAACTCCCGCGCCGGGGCCAAAGGGAACGATGAACCGGACCGGACGCTGGGGCCAGCTTTGCGCCGCAACGGGAGCAACGCTGCTGATCAATCCCAGGAGCGCGAGCGTTACGCAGGCAACACGGACAAATCCCCTGTCCCTTCTCTGACGCCGCACCTGCTACTCCAGCACCAGCTTGACCTGGTCGCCGACATTGATGCGATCGTGGGCCGAGAGCCCGTTGAGGATGCGGAAACGCTCGAGCTGGCGGTCGGGCGGGCCCATGCGCGCGGCAAGGCTGTCGACGGTGTCGCCCTGCCCGACGGTCGCGATTGAGAGGCGCAGCGGCTTTGCCCCCTCGCTCTCGGCAATCGTCATCCTGCGGAAGGTGGCAACCGCCTCGCGAAAGATATGATCGACCTCCGCGTTCATGCGCTTGGCGGCAAAGATGAAGCGATAGACCTCGCTGCCGAAGCGCACCGCATAGAGCCGGAACACCCACTGGTCGCCCTTCGCAGTGGCCGTTGCAGCCGAGAGCCCGTTGATCGTGGTTTCCTCAACCGTCTTCGGGTCGATGTTCTCGATCCAGCCCGAGGTGAGATAGGCGACCAGCGTCTGCTCGGCCGGCACGTTCACCACATCGACCCGCATGGCCTGGCCGCCGCCCTCGCGCAGGCCGAGCACCGCCTGCGCGGTGTTGTCGAGCGTGAAGCCTTCCGGAGCAAGGAAGGTGAAGCCAAGCTTGGGGTGCAGAAAGCGGCGGCCGCGCACGAATCCTTCGCTCGGGTCCTCGCCGTAGATCATGCCGTCGATGCCGGCAAGATAGGCCTTCTTGTCGCGCTCGGGCTCGACCGCCGGGGCGAACTGGCGAGCGCTGATTTGCGCATTCCTGATCCGCTCGGGCGTGGCCGGATGCGAGGAGAGGAAGTCGGGTGCGCCCGGGTCCATACGCGATGCGGCGGGCATCGCCTTGAGCTCGGCATTGCGCCCCATGGAGGTGAGAAAGCGCACGGCGCCATAGGCGTCGTAGCCCGCGTGCGCGGCAATGCGGATGCCAATGGCGTCGGCCTCGAGCTCCTGTGCGCGCGAGAAGCTCGCGAGCTTGATCTTGGACTTGGCGAGTGCGAGCGCGCTGGTCTCGGGGTCGCCGCCGAGGTCGGTGAAGACGCGAGTCACGAGCGCGACCTTTTGCAGCTCATCCTCGCGCATCTCGGCGTGGCGGGCGATGACATGCGACATCTCGTGCGCCAACACAGAGGCCAGCTCGGAACTGTCATTGGCCAGCGCAATGAGCCCGCGGGTCACGTAGAGATTGCCGTTCGGCAGCGCAAAGGCATTGACGGAGGCCGAATTGAGGATGGTGACGCGATATTGCAGATCGGGCCGCTCGGAGGCCGCGATGAGCTTGGCGACCAGCGCGTTGAGCAGGCTTTCCAGCCGCGCATCGTCGTATTGGCCGTTATACGCCGCGAGGATGCGCTGGTGCTCGCGCTGAGCGGGACTTTGCGGGGGCGCCTTGGCTTGCCTCGCGGCCTGCGGCAAGGCCGCCGGCGGCCCGCCGGCCGAGATCAGCGCCGAGCTGCAGCCCGCCAGAACCGGTGCAAGAATCGCCAGAGCCAGGGCGAAGCGCCGCCAGCAGGAGCGCGCGCGCGCATCCCGCGTTGTCCCTGTCGCCGGCGCGGCTCGGTTTCTTTCGACGCTCACAGTGTTTCCATCAGCGTTCGGCGATCTCGATCTGCTCGGGCGAGGTCGCCTCGATGCGCGGCCCGCTGCGCTCCTCGATCCAGCCGCGCACGCGCAGCTTGAGATTCGCAAGCCTTCGCGGCTCCCGTCCAGCGGCGATGAAGGTGCGCTCGTTGCGTTTCAGGATCGTGACCGTCAGCGCCTGCGACCATCGCCGCCCGAAATTGATGTAGATGATGCCTCCGCTCTCCCGCACCGTTGCTACCCTGCCTTCCACGACTGTGAAACGGCCGCGTTCCGCCAGCAGATCGGGAAGGCTCTCAGCGCCGACCACCGCATAATACGCTTCGCCCCAGAGGCCAAGCCTGGCCGCACGTGCACGGGCTTCCCGCGCCAGAAGCTCGGAGGCGCAGGCAACGTTGCCGACCTGCGCGGAAACCCGCGCAAACCCCTGCCCCAGCATCTCGTGGGCGGCTGATCTTGGCGGGCCTGCACCCACGATCCAGGCATGCGCCAGCGTACGCCCATAACGGTCGGCCAAGGGCGCGCTCCGACGCAGCTCGACCGTCTGGCCTGCCAGCATCGCGGCGAGTGCAGCGCGCGCAGCGAGCCCGGCATCGGCGCGCACCCCCGCCTCGCCGGGGCGCGGCAGCGGCGGCACCTCGATTCCAGGGAGACGGATCTCGCGCCCGTCATCGAGCGCAAAGCTGCGACCGTCCAAGAGAGCGCCGACCGTTGCGGTCCCGACCGGCTCCAGAGCGCAGGGTGAGGAAATCTGTGCGAACACGGGCGCAAGCGGCCAGCTCATCGCGGCGGCAAGACCGAGATGCCGGCAAGCCGTGCCGATTGCGCCGTGCCGCGAGCCCATGCGTCAACGAAACGGCCCGAATCGGGCGGCACTGCGGCGTTGCCGCGGGCGCCGCTACAATTGCGCCAAGGCCTTCTCCACCATGGCGATCAGGGCATGCTGCGCATAGGGCTTGGGCAGCCAACCGAGGGGGCTTGCGTCCTGCGCCCGCGAGCGCATGCGCGCGTCGTGGTGGGCGGTTGCGAAGATGCAGCGAATGCCCGTCTCCCGAAAAATCTCGAGTGCTGCATCAATGCCGTCGGGCTCGCCCACCAGCCGGATGTCCATGATGGCGAGGTCCGGTGCTTCCGACTTGGAAAGGCGCACCGCTTCCTCGGCTCGATTGGCGATGCCCACGATGTGATATCCGGCATCGGTCAAAACCGCCTCGATCTCGCTTGCGGCCAGAAAGTCGTCCTCCACGATGAGAATCTTCACGCCGTCGCTGGCGCTCTCTCCCGAGGACCGATCGCGCGGCGAAAAGAGGGCAGCCCCGCGCGCCGCCGCGCCTGGATACGCAAGCACGGTGGAGGCCGTCATTCCCGGACCCGCAGCATCAGTCAGTGCCTCGCTCCGCGATCCATGAACTGCACTCGGCAACGCGCGCCGGGAGCCCGTTCAACGGTGAGCGTGCCGCCGAGCTGGCGCGCAAGCCCGCTCACCAGACCGAGACCCGAGGCGCGCCTGCGCGCCTCGCCGAGGTCGAAGCCTGGTCCGTCATCCTCCACAATGAGCTCGAAAGAGTCGAGAGCCTTGGTCAGTCCGACCCTGATCGAGCCCTCGCCGGCGGGCACCCCATGCTTGGCGGCATTCGTGAGGAGCTCGTTGAGGATGAGGGCGAGCGGCATGGCGGTGTCGTTCGAGAGCCGCTCCGGCGGACATGCCGAGATATCGATCCTGACATTGCCGTTGAACCCCTGGCTGGCGCTGGCGCAAACGCCTTCGAGAAAGTCTCTGGCGCGATAAGTGATGGGATTGCCGGCCTCGTACAGCACCTGCTGCGCCGCAGCCATGGCGCCCACGCGCTGACCGGCGTCGGCGAGCACCGCACGCGCCTCCGCGCTCTGGGACTCGCGCTGCGCGGCGTGCAGTAGTGCGTGCAGCATCTGCATGTTGTTCTTGACCCGGTGATTGAGCTCGTCGAGCAGCATCCGCTGGTTCGCCTCGGACTGCTTGCGCTCGCTGATATCGACCAGCATGTTGACGGCGCCCACGAGCTCGCCGGTCTCTTCGCGCAACGGGGTTGGGTAGGCAATGAACGGCACGCGCGCCCCGTCGCTGCGCTCGATCAGCGCTTCCACGCCCCGCACCGGCCGATTCTCCCGCAGCGCAATGGCCATTGGCGACTGGTCGTAGGGCAACGCCTTGCCGTCAGGACGGTAGAGTCGCCACAGGCGCTGCGCCGCCTCGCTGCCGCGGTTGTCACTATCCGTGAGAGAGCCGGCGCCGGCAAGCTCCGTTGCAGCCTGGTTGAGGAAAGTGACCCGGCCGTCGGCATCAGTGGTATAGACGGCTGCCGGCAGCGCTTCGAGGAGCTCGCGGAAACGCCGCTCGCTCGCGGCCAGCGCCTCCTGGGCGTGCCGGCCACTGGTGATGTCGCGCATCACCCGGATTCCGTAGAGAAAGCGTCCCGCACTGTCGCGCACGGTCGATGAGGTCACTGCCACCCAGATGATGCGGCCGTCCTTGCGTATGAGCCGTTTCTCGACCGCGTAGCGGCCGCGTGCGCCTGCGGTCTGCCGTTCGAATGAATCGACGTCCGAATCGCGATCGTCGGGATGGGTGACATCGAAGATGGAAAGGTTGAGCAGCTCCTCGCGGGGGTAGCCGGCGATCGCGCACGTGGTCTCGTTCACCCGCAGCAAGCGGCCCTGTGCGTCCACCTCCGAGATGGCGATGCCCGCATTCTCGTAGGTCGCGGCGAGACGCTGCTCGCTCTCGGCGAGCGCGTCGGCGGCACGCTTGGCCTCGGTGATGTCCTGGAAAATGCGCACGCCATAGAGGAACTGGCCGGCGCCGTCGCGCACCGCCGAGCTCATGACGGAAGCCCAGATCACAGCGCCGTCCTTGCGCACGATGCGCTTCTCGATTGCATAGCGGTCGATCTCGCCGGCAACCAGCCGTCGGTACTGGCGCAAATCCTCGTCCCGGTCCTCGGGATGCAGGACGTCGAAGACGCTGCCGCCGGTGAGCTCCTCGCGCGAACGGCCGGTGAGCGCACATGCGGTCGCATTGACCCGCAGGCGTCGTCCCTCGGCATCGGTCTCGGCAATGCCCACCGTGGCGTGCTCGTAGGTGACTGCGAGGCGCCGGCTCTGCTCGAGAACCGCCTGCTCGGCGGCGCTGAGCCGGCCGCGCATCTCAGACAGCGGATCCCCGCCCTCGTGGGAGCGCATGGTTGCGTCCATGCTCATGGATCAGTCCTTAGCGGCAGCCGACGCGAGCGCAAGAATGTGGGCAGTATGAAGTATAATGACATCCCCTCCCAGGCAGCGCGACGCAACCCCGCGTGACGCCGTAACCCCGAACCTGACATTTGGTTCCGGTGCCGGAGCCGGACTCTTCTTGAAAAGTAATGGGATTCTGGAGAGTCTATTCCGCAAAATTACGACTTTTACGTTTATTTTCCAGTAACTCTATCCTAGATTGTAGAAGCATTGGCAATGGGACTGCTGCATCGGCGCGCACTGCAGTCGGGGATCGCGGCACCTCTGCTGGCGCCCGGTGCCCGCGCGGCGAGCGTGATTGACGCCACCGGACGCCCGGTTCCGGTGCCGGCTCGCGTCGCGCGCATATTTCCCGCCGGCCCCCCGGCTGCGGTTATGCTCTACACGTTGGCCCCCGACCTGCTGCTCGGCTGGCCCCGCGCCAATACGCCGCAGGAGTGCACCTTTCTCATCCCCGACGTCTGCGCCCGGCCGGAAATCGGCCGCATCACGGGCCGCGGCAACACCGCCAATCTCGAAAGCGTGCTTGCGATGCGGCCCGATCTCATTGTCGATGTCGGTGCAACCGCCAATACGTTCGTATCGCTGGCCGCGCGGGTGCAGGACCAGACCGGGATCCCCTACGCGCTGCTCGATGGACGTTTCATTGCTCTGCCAGAGGCGTATCAGAAACTCGGCGAGCTCGTCGGCCGCGAAACTGACGCGAACGAGCTTGCCGACCACGCGCGTCGCACGCTTTCCGCAATCAGCGCACGCATTGCAGACGTCGCGCCCGAACAGCGCCCGCGGGTCTACTACGCGCGCGGACCGCACGGACTCGTCACTGCGCTCGGCGGCTCAATCAATGTCGAGACGATCGAGCTCGTCGCGCGCAATGTCGCAGGGGACACGGGAGGGGGGCTTGCCAACACGTCGATCGAGCAGGTGCTGGTGTGGAATCCTGATGTCATTGTCACCATCGACCGGGAATTCTTTTCCGCGGTGCGCAGCGATCCCGCCTGGGCTGCGATGAGGGCGGTGCGCGAGAACAATGTGCATCTCGCGCCCGAGCTCCCCTTCGGCTGGGTCGATTTCCCGCCCGGCCCCAACCGGCTGATTGGGCTGTGGTGGCTCGGCAAGATCCTCTACCCGCAGCGCTTCCCCGAGGATCTGCGCGCGCTCACCCGCGAGTTCTACGCGCGCTTCTATCACGTGCCGCCAAGCGACGCGCAGATCGAGCAGGTGCTGGCAGGGCGTGAGTAGTGCGATGTGAGCGAAACCGAGCGCAGACTCGTAATATCTCCCCTGCAAGGGAAGGTCGGCGACCCGGCCTTGGGTCGGGGAGCCGGGTGGGGTCAAGCCCCACGACCGCGATTGCCAGACCCTCACCCGATCGCCCGTCGCTATGCTCCGGGCGATCGACCTCCCCCTCTTAGGAGGAGGTATGGGAGTTTGCCGGACCCACGGAGTCACACGAGGATGAGCCCACCACGCTCTGCAGTGCCGGGCTTTGCCGTCGCGCTCGGAGTGCTGATCGCAGGCGTGCTGGCTGCCTTCAGCATCGGCCGCTATCCGGTCGGGATAGCGGACCTCGTCAACGTGCTCACCGCAAAAGTGCTCGGCCATCGCGCCGATGTTTCCCCCGCCGTCGAGAGCGTGATCCTGCAGGTGCGCGGACCGCGCGTTATCGCTGCCGTATTGATCGGGGCGGCGCTCGCGCTCGCCGGCACCGCGTTTCAGGGCCTCTTCCGCAACCCGCTGGTGTCCCCCGACATCCTCGGCGCTTCCTCGGGTGCAGCGCTGGGTGCCGTGATCGGCATCTATTTCTCGCTCAGCGTGCTCGCGATCGAAGCCACAGCCTTCGCCGGCGGGCTCGCTGCAGTCGCCTGCGTCTACGCCATCGGCTCGGCACTGCGCGCGCGCGATCCGATCCTGATCCTGGTGCTGACCGGCGTCGTCGTCGGAGCGTTGTTCGGCGCCGCCGTCGGCCTCGTCAAATATCTGGCCGATCCGTACAACCAGCTGCCGGCGATGACGTTCTGGCTCCTTGGCAGCCTCGCCGCCACCACGGCAGGCGATCTTCTCCCTCTGCTCGCCCCCGTCGCGCTCGGCAGCGTGGTGCTGATCGCGCTGCGCTGGCGCATGAACGTCATGTCGCTGCCCGAGGAGGAGGCGCGCACGATTGGCGTCGCAACCGGCACGCTGCGCACCGCGATCGTTGCGGCCGCAACGCTGGTCACCTCCGCGAGCGTTGCCGCATCCGGCGTCATCGGCTGGGTCGGCCTCGTCGTGCCGCATCTCGGGCGCGCCCTCGTTGGGCCCGATTTCGCGCGCCTGTTGCCTGCTTCCGCCCTCCTCGGCGCCGGCTATCTCCTCCTCATCGATACGCTTGCGCGCAGCATGGCGCAGATCGAGGTCCCGCTCGGCATCCTCACCGCCGTGATCGGCACGCCGTTCTTCGTGTGGCTGCTCGCCCGGATGCAGAAGACATGGTCGTGATGCTCAGCAGATGTTCATTGGCACCCAAGTTTCAGCAGCGTCGGTGACTGCATCGTATTGCGATCCTCAAAGCCTCCACCCCTCGCTCGGCCTGACATTTCCAATCATGCTGTTCGGCCTCGCAGACAACATAGTTGTGTAGGGCGCCGCTTTTCTGCAATCGCTTACAGCCGGCTGGTGCGTGATCGCTCCCGCTCCAAATCGCAAAGTTTGTGATCCGCATCACGCAGTCGGCTTGAACAAAAGACCAAGCCTAGCCCACTCACCATCATGTCGCTCAATCGATGAGCACAGTAACAAAACCAAGGAGCACGGCTATGTTACACCCGCAGCAGCAACCCCAAGCAAACAAGCCTCTATACAACTGGCCATCATTCGTGGGCCTCGACTTCAAAGTGCAGTCGAAAGCCAACCCCACGAACATCCACTACCTAAAGATCGCGACGCAGTTCACCAATATCTACTTTGTTTATCCCTATCTCATCACCGGCACTTGGGAGGGAGCAAGCAACGATGTGCACCACATGACGGGGCATATCGGCGGCGACTTCTCCATCAGTTGCAGCTGGTCTGCGATGCCAGGCTCTGTTCCCAACAGGTTCTTGACGGGAACCCTTACCAAGACCTCGTCCGGTTGGCAGCTTGATGGCGCCGTAAAGGACAGCAACGGCAATTTGGTTGGGCCGGGCAACGTTACGGGTATGACAATCTAATTCGAGAGCAGCAGCGGCCGGGATCGCGCGTACCAAATCGCGTTCCTGGCCGTGTTTCTATCTGCTTAGGTCGTCCGCAACGCATCCGCGGGGTTCCCCAATTCCCTGGCCAAAAAGCACTAGCGGCGCCGTCGCCCCTTCCATAAGTCGCGCAAAAGCGATATATACAACTGAACATATCGACAGGAGACCGCAGTGCGGCTGATCGAGCTCGTTCGTAACCAATGTAAGATAACGCGGCACCAAGCTGCAGGCCTCGCACTTGCGGTGATAGCTCTAGCGACGTCCGGTTTAGCGCATGCTGCCAATACCAATGTTGCGGTTGCGGCCAATTTCACGGAGCCGTCCCGCGAGATCGCGCAACTATTCAAAAGCAAGACCGGACACGAGGCTCTCTTGAGCTTTGGCTCAACCGGGCAGTTCTATACGCAGATCACCCAGGCTGCTCCCTTTCAGGTGTTCCTCTCGGCCGATCAAAGTACGCCGAAGAAGCTCGTCGATAATGGGCTCGCGGATGCGGATAGCCTCTTCACATACGCAATTGGCAAACTCGTTCTCTTCAGCAGGAACGCCGGGCTGATGGTTGGGGAACAGACTCTCCGCGAGGCAAAATTCAACAAAATCGCGGTCGCCAACCCGGCCACCGCCCCGTATGGCGCAGCGGCCGTACAGACCATGAAGGCACTGGGAGTCTACGATGCTCTGGCCGGCAAGATCGTACAGGGAGAAAACATTGCGCAGACCTTTCAGTTCGTGGACACCGGTAATGCCGAGCTGGGATTCGTGGCGCTTTCCCAAGTAGTCAAAAGCCAGGGCGGTTCGAGATGGCTGGTACCATCCAATCTTTATAGGCAGATCCGCCAGGATGCCGTGCTGCTGCGGAGCGGGGCCGACAACGAAGCAGCCAAGGCGTTTCTCGCATTCCTGAAAGGTCCCGAGGCACATTCGGTGATTGAGAAGTACGGATACGGCACGAAGGAATAATCCTCGGTCGAAGCATGCTCGGTTTGGTGGATTTCTGGTCACCGATTCGGCTGACGCTCGCACTCGCCACAATCACCACGCTTCTCCTTCTCGTTGCCGGAACCCCAATCGCGTGGTGGCTTGCGCGTTCGAAAGCGCGTTGGAAGGAGGCTGTTGCCGCGATCGTCGCGTTGCCATTGGTACTGCCGCCGACCGTGCTTGGTTTTTACCTGCTGATCGCCATGGGGCCAAATGGTCCGGGCGGCTGGATTGGCGGCATCTTTGGCTTGCAGACGCTTGCGTTCACGTTCGAAGGTCTGGTCGTTGGGTCGGTCATTTATTCGATGCCCTTTGTCGTGCAGCCGATTCGAAACGCTTTCGAAGCGTTTGGGGACAGGCCGCTTGAGGTTGCATCCACTCTGCGCGCGACCCCTCAAGATGCCTTCTGGAGCGTGGCCGTGCCACTTGCGCGATCGGGGTTCATGACAGGTGCTGTTCTGGGATTTGCCCATACCGTGGGAGAGTTTGGCGTGGTGCTCATGATTGGGGGCAACATTCCGGGCCGGACAAAAGTATTATCGATCGCCATCTATGACTACGTCGAATCCTTGCAGTGGGCACAGGCCCATGTCCTGGCTGCCGGCATGCTGGTATTTTCGTTTGCCGTCATTCTATCAATGATGGTTCTCGAGAAGCGCATTGCCCGGCCTGGGATATGAGTCAACCCGCTGCGACCATCAGTGCCCGGTATGCGGGAGCGCTGGGAAGTTTCAAGCTCGACGTGACCTTTGAGGCGCCGATGAGCGGCATCACTGCCCTGTTCGGGCCTTCGGGCTGCGGCAAGACGACGGTCCTGCGTTGTGTGGCTGGTCTCAACCGCCTGCCGGGCTTTCTTAAGGTAGGCGATGCGGTATGGCAGGACGATGAGAGGGAAAAATGGCTCAGGCCGTACGAGCGCCCGATCGGTTACGTTTTCCAGGAGGCAAGTTTATTTGCGCATCTCTCGGTGCTCGGAAATCTGCGCTACGGACACCGCCGGGCCCTGAGAAAGGGTGCCGCAGACGACATCCGGCTTGAAGACATCGTGAGCCTTCTTGGGATCGGCCACCTGCTCGATCGCGCCACGACAAAGCTGTCCGGCGGTGAGCGCCAGCGAGTCGCGGTTGGGCGTGCGCTTCTTGCACAGCCCCAGCTTCTGCTCATGGATGAACCCCTATCCGCGCTTGACCGAATGACCAAGGATGAAATCCTGCCTTATTTTGAGGCGCTTCATGCATCGCTCTCGATACCAGTGCTTTATGTGACCCACGATATCTCCGAGATCGAGCGGCTTGCGGACCATATGGTGCTTCTAGATTCAGGACGGGTCATTGCGGTAGGGCGGCTTAACGAGCTCCTGGCGGACACGCGATTACCGATCACGCGCAGTCCGGAGGCATCGACCATTCTGGAAGCACGGATAGGCTTCTTCAGCGTCGAGGATGGTCTCACCGTGCTCGACATCGGTGATGGCGAGAAGCTACTTGTGCCAAGACGCGTCGGCAAAGAGGGCAGCACGGATCGTGTGCGGATAGCGGCGACCGACGTTAGCCTGGCTCTGGTTCCCCCGTCCCAAACAACAATCCTGAATATTGTACCAGTGCGCGTGAGAGAAATTCAGTCGGTGGATGACGCGCAGATCAATGTGGTGGTCACGATTGGCCACCGGGAGAGTGGCCCGAAGCTTTTGGCGCGTGTCACGCGCCGGGCGCAGCGCGTGTTGGGTTTCGGCCCAGGGCAGGATTTATACGCTCAGATCAAAGCCGTGTCGCTGATCGGATCGTCCGGTAGTTTCCTGAGTAAGATCTGAGCGCAGTGGGTGTTCTGCAATTGACGCTGTTCGCGGCAATCAGTGGCACAGATAAGCGTCATCTGACTTCACCACGAACTGCCCAAGCTGCGGCGGTGAGCGAACGCGGACCGTCTGGCGCGCCGGAGCGATAAGCGCTCGCAACCGCCTCTTCGAGGTGCGCCCGCAAGTCCGGAGCGAGCCCAACGAGGTAGGTCCCAACTGGCCCCTGGCCGCTGCAGAGCGGCTGCCAGTAGTCGTTGAAATTCGCGTAGTCCATTCGAATAGCAATGGAAGTGCGCTGTGCCCGATTGAATCGGGCGGATTCAAACAGTTGGAGAAGCCCTTCGGGAAGGGCAAGTGGCCCGGAAAACAGCTTGTCTCGCGTGGCCGCTGCTGCCGGATCGATACCGGCCGCAGTATCCCAAAAGATCCGTTGATAGACGAGGCCACCGCGAAAGTCCCAAACGGCAGCGACCACGGGACAGCCCGGAATGGTCACGCGTTGGATCTCACGCAATACGGCGGCAGGATCGGGCACAAAATTGAGAACAAGTTGAGTCGCAGCGCCGCTAAACGATGCATTTGGGTGCGGTAACCTGGCTGCATCGGCCACCTCAAAGTGCAGGTTTGCCAGTCTGGTGCGCGAGTGCGCGAATGCGATGTATGGCCAGGCGATGTCGGTGCCAATAACAGAACGCGCAGGCCATCGCGCCCCCATGGCACAAACCATGCTCCCCGTACCGCAGCCAACGTCGAGAAGGCGACCCGTGGCTGGAAAATCGGCAAAATCGAGCAAAGGCTCCGCCAGCCGTCGCGTCCAGCGTCCAAGAAAGACCTCGTAGGAAGCGCCGTCAGTCGCGTGGTACGTCGATCCGCCCCCCGGTGGGTTCATTCCGCCTCGTTGCAGCATCGGGAAATAATAACCGTTGTATTCTATGGTGGCGGGGTGGAGAAATATAAATATGTCACTTGATCATTTGGCAGTTGTTTGGCGTCATTTCCCCGATAGTTCCGAGCAAGCCGGTGCAATGGCAAGTCCCGTCTTTCACCGATAAGCGGCAATGACTTACTGAGGGCCCAAGTTGTTTATGCCCTCTCGAATCGGGGCCGTTTGAGAGTAGCAAGAGAGATCATCGCGCGGGACGTCACGACGCCACAGCATTTGCTGGTGTGCCAGCGAGCATCAACGTATACCCGACCGGCCCGAGCGAGGATGCGGGCAACGAAAAGACAAGCTCGGCGCACCCCACCGACACTCCGATATACGCCTCGTTGCCGTTCGGCTGGCCAACGGCAATCGAGGTGGCGGGAATCGGAATGCAGCCGCTGCTTTGGCAATCGTCAGCATCAGCGCTACCAGAATGGTCGGCGCTGATCGTGCCTGCCCATATCAGCAGGAACGTGATGAAATGCTGAATATTATCGAGAGGGATTGCGAACCGCACAACGCTTTCATCAAAAGCCGTTGCCTTCACCAGAAAGACAGAACCATCTTCAGAAGGACTGCCCTCGAAAGAATAGATGACGGGAAAGACGTCGGAGCTTTTTTCCATCATCACATCCCCCAGGCTCAGTTAGCGGCCGCAGGCTTTCGGTCCATCATTCTGATCAGCGCCGAGAGCAGGCATGCGAGGCTCGCGGTCCGTAACGGCTCGTAAACCTTCCCGGTCTGCCGGCAATGTCGCTTCAGAGCCGCTACCGCATCGTGGCTGATGCAGTCGATCGGAAAGAACACACGGTCGGCGCGGCTGATCAGGCCTGGCATCAGCCCGGGGCTGTGCTCGATGCCGCCGTCATGATGAAGGAAGCGGCCGCCGGCGCGCTCGGTCATCGCCTTGAGCCGGGGAATCTGGTGAGCCCTGCCTCCCACGTAGAGGAGCGTAAAACCGGACAACACGACCGACTCTGCCGCGCCGTCATGATCCGGCTTGAGAAGCGCAGCCAGCTGCCGGTCAACGTCATCGAGCTCCCGCCGGCAGGACTGATATTCGATCTGGCTTTCCCGCAGCGCCTTTGTCTTCTCCCGGAGAGTTGCTGACAGGTCGCCCGCACGCCGCTCGCTGCGCTCGCGTCGCGCGGTCTCCTGTGCAAGCCGCCGATTGAGATCGCGAATGACGGCTTCAAGGCCATCATTGTCAGCATGCCGCTCAAGAGCACCTGGACGCTCTGATCGCTCGTTGGCCTGCCTGGCCAAGAGCTCATTCAGCTCCCGAATTGTCCGGTCGCGCGCGACGAAGCCGTCGTGTAACTGACGTTGCTGGCGCTCTATCTTTGCCGCGAGTGCCGTATTGTCCGCCTCCAGTCGCCGCAGCCGCCGGATGTCGGCACGGTTGGCCGCCCCTACGAGGTGGGACAGCATATGCACGTCAGCGAACGCCCGCTTGACGACAACTTCGCTGGTCGCGGGGTGCGTAAGCACCGCCCAATATGCGCCAGGGATATCGCCCTGCCTCAGGGATTCCTCCCAAAGCTCAAGCAGCCCGGCCGTATCCCTTGCTTTGGCGTAACGGGAAATTGCAGTGCGATGGCAGCGGTCGAGCGCCTTCTGGAGGAACCGGGCACCCTGTTCTCGGCGGCTCGCCAGCATCACCCCGAGGCAGTGCAAATCATGATCGGAGGCAGTGGGCGCACCTTTGACTGCGACCTTCTCCAGGACCTGGCGAAGCTCGGCCGTCGAAAGGCAAGTGCCTATAATCGAACAATGCAGGTTGGCGCCGAACTCCCAGATGCGCGTGCGGCGGACGCCCTGCACCGCGAGGGTATCCGGCTCGCCAACGGGATCGTGGGCGTGCGCTGAACCGTTCCTTACGATCAGGCCCGGCGGCGCAGGCACCGGTACGAAAGGCGTCGGCTGCGACCCGCTGTTCAAGAGCAGATGGGCTTGCCTGAGCGCCATAGTGTCGTTATATTTATATGAATATAGCGATGGCGTCAAACGGCCCGCCTTTGCAGACAGACTCGAAGGAAAATGCGGAGGACGCGCCTCAGAAGCCGGCCGGCCCCGCTAAGATGGAAGCTTCGACCGCTGCCGGCAGATGTCGCAGAACATCCGCTAATCGACCGCGACCATCACATCCGAAGCTTTGATAACGGCGTAGGCCTGCTGACCCTTTTGCAGCTTCAATTCATCGACTGCCTCGTTCGTGATCGACGCGGTCACCACTGTGCCGGCCACATCGATGCGAACGTGCGCGGTTGTCTGTCCCTTTTTCACCTCAACGATCGTCCCTTTCAGCATATTCCGGGCGCTTAATTTCATCGCTCTCTCCATGGTTCACCGTGCTACTTTGCACCTTCGAGCAGAACATCAAGCTGCGCATCGGTCACATCGACCTGGTAAAACGTGTTGTAGAAGCCGCGCGTATCGCTGCGAATGTCGCCGGAAAGCCTGCCCGGAAAGAACAGTCGGGCAAGCCACTGAAGCCCCAGAATCCGGTTCACCGAAGGCGGGCCATCGATCCAGCCGTATGGCAGGCTCGGGCTCAGGAAGATGCGGCCGCGCCGCACGGCTTCGATGTTTCCCCAGGCCGATCCCGCTTTCGACTGCTCGGTGAAATCGCGGTCGGTTGTGATGATCGTATCGGGATTCCATTGCAGGACTTGTTCCAGCGAGACATTGACCAGACCACCGCCCTCGCGGCCTCCCTCGACGACGTTCACGGCGCCGGCACGTTCAATGATCTCTGTGTTGATCGAGCCGCGGTTTCCGGTCTCCAGACCGTTGGAGCGGCGGGCGAGATAGACGCGCGGGCGTTGTGCCGCGGGTGCGGACTGCACCACGCGGCCGACCTGATCGAATATTCCTTCGGTCCAGCGTGCCAGCAATTCGGCGCGACCATGAACGCCGAGAATCGAGCCGACGCTGCGCAGTGCGCTGACGGTCTCGTCGAAGCGTCCCCCGATCAGAATGTAGGGAATGCCGGTCTGAGCCTGCACTCGATCCGCCAATGAGACATAGGTCGCGTCGACCGAGCCGAAATCCAGGATCAGGTCGGGCTTGGCCGCCATGATCAATTCGAGGTTGGCCGAGCCGCCGCGTCCAGTCAGACGGCCGATCTCCGGCAGGCTACGTACCGGGCCCGGCAGATAAGGAAGCTCGGCCTCGCGCGGCTTCAGATTCCACCCGATGAGCTTCTCGGGAGCGAGCATGACGACCAGCACAGATGCAGGCGGTCCTGCCGCGACGACCCGCTCGACGCGATCCGGCACCTGGACTTGCCGGCCGGCTGAGTCCGTAACCTCGCGTGCAGAGGCGGCGGCGGTCAGCAGGGACAGCAGCAGAGCGGTTGCCGCCGTGGCCTTCAGGCCGGCAGCAGCTTGACGCGATTGCGTCGGCTCAGGCGGGAGGCTTTTCCGGGCGAACCAGTTTACCCATGGCGCGAAACTCTTCGCCTGCTGCCGTTCGTGCCTGGGTTTCGATGGCGCGGTAGAGATTGATGACGCGCTGGCCAACCGGCGTGAGAGCTGCACCCCCGCCACTGCGCCCCCCCGTCTCGGCCGTGACCGCAGGCTCACGCAGTGCGTGGTTGAGTTCCTCGACCAAAAGCCATGCGCGGCGGTAGGACATGCCGAGGGAGCGAGCGCCTGCGGAAATCGAGCCGGTGGAGCGGATAGCTTCCAAAAGTGCGATCTTGCCCGGCCCGATGCGGTCTCCGCTTGCAAGATCGATGCGAATGGAAAGACGCGGACTGGCCATGGCGCTTGGCTCCCATCCAAGAAAGCTATGGAAGTCACGCGCAAGACTTCGGAATCGTCAAGTGACATGTTCACAACTCAGGGCGACTGGCAGGCCGGTCCGTCTGAGAATGGCCAGCGCCCGTTATATTCATCCGGATATCCCGATCCTGTAAAGGGGGACCGCGACAAACGCGGGTTTACAGGCCGATCGGGCGGCTCATACAAAAGACATCAGGGAAACCAAAGAGGAAGAATGGTCCTATTCCGCCGGAGACAATTCTCCTGATGATTTCGAGCCTGCATCCCTCGGGTGCCATCATCTCGCCATCGAATTCGCGAACAATTTGCATCCGGGGGATGGTGTTTTGGGTACTTTTCGCTTCCTGCTCGCGTTGTCTGTGGCGCTCGGTCATTTCGGGACCATCTCCAGCTATTACATGATGAACGGTCGAATG
>Ga0306920_100003320_pt1 | contig 20373 bp, 16 predicted proteins | sample flu12Cox44000170_FD_204666 | JGI IMG/M metagenome (GOLD analysis project Ga0306920, IMG submission 204666) | Lab enrichment of tropical soil microbial communities from Luquillo Experimental Forest, Puerto Rico - flux4day.12C.oxic.44.000.170 (v2)... | ecosystem: Environmental > Terrestrial >... | reverse complement strand
ACATTTGCGGGCTGCCGTTCTTTGCCCCGTGTTATGACGCGCGCAGCCACTTGCGCATCTGGGCGGGCCATCTGAATGACGGCAAGAACATCGAAGCGGTGCTCAACAAAATGATGATCGCCCCGCTGTTTCCGATCCCGATGGGTATTTTCACAGCCAAGATGGAGTTTGCCGATTTCGCTGCGGGCGACGAGCTGAGGCCACATCCCGGGATCGTCCTTCGCACCGGGCCGCTCAACCACCCCAACGGTGCCACCGGCTATCGCATCGAATACGGTGGCAAGGTCGTGGCCTATATCACCGATACCGAACATCGGCCCGGCGAACGCGACCCCAACGTCATCGCGCTCATCAGAGACGCCGACGTGGCGATCTATGACGGCTCGTACACCGACGAGGAATTTTCCGCCCACAAGGATTGGGGACACTCGACCTGGCAGGAAGGGGTGCGCCTTGCCGACGCCGCGGGGGTAAAAACCCTCGTCATCTTCCACCATGACCCCGGTCACGACGACGATTTCATGGACCGGGTGGCAGCGGACGCAGCAGCGGCGCGGCCCGGCACGATCGTCGCGCAGGAAGGTCTCGTCCTGCGGCCTTGACACGCTGCTGCGATGGTTCATCGGAGCGCGGATGCCCGAACCGTTCCACGTCGAGGTCGCGCCGGCACAAAACGTCACCGCGATAGAATATCCCGCCGCGGCATCAAACCGGGCGGCGGTCAGTTTGATCCTCGGGCACGGAGCAGGTGCCGGTCAGACCAGCAGCTTCATCGTAGAGTTCGCGGCAGCGCTGGCGATGCGTGGGATCGACGTCATCACCTTCAATTTTCTTTACGCAGAGCACGGCCGTCGCGTCCCCGATCCGAATGCCAGGCTCGAAGCCTGCTTCCGCGCCGTCATCGAGGCCGTACGCCGGCGGAACTCTGCCACGCTGGCTATCGGCGGAAAATCAATGGGCGGGCGCATCGCTTCTCAAGTCGCGGCCGGCGACGCCGGTGAGTTGGCGGGATTGGTGTTCCTCGGCTATCCGCTGCATCCGCCTGGGAAACCCGAGCGGCTGCGCACCGCCCATCTGCACGACGTAAGGGCTCCGATGCTGTTCGTTCAAGGTTCGCGCGATGCGTTCGGCACGCCCTCAGAGTTACAGCCGATAATCACGCGGATCGAGCCGCCCGCCGATCTGTATGTGGTCGAGGGCGGCGACCATTCGTTCAGGATTCCCAAGCATGCGGGCGTGGGCCAGCAGGAGGTCTATGACCGCGTACAAGACCGCATCGCAACCTGGTTGCGAGGGCTGGCCGCAAGATAAGGGAGCAAAAAGCGCTGCGGCTGGCCCACTTTCCAGTGCGGGCGTGCCCCCCAGCCCCGGCAGGAAAAGCGATCACGTTCGTCACCACCCGCGCCGCCGCAGCGCTGCAACAAAACTTAACTGCGACGGCGCAGATGGAAACCCGGAGACGAGTTTTTGACGGTAATCGGGACGATGCAAAAACGCCGGGTCAGGCGAGCGCGACGAGCGACGGCGGGACGGCGCCGCGCAGCAGCGCCTTGCGGACCTCCCACTGCGTGCCGGGGTCGAGGGTTTCGAGGAATTGCACCTCGCCTCCGGTGAACAGCGCGATCGGCAGACCGTCGCGGTAGAGCAGGCGATTGCCGGTCAAGGCGGGAAGCTTTGGTCCCGGCGTCAGGATGCCGGCGAGGTTCAGCGGATCGGCGCCGGAAAGCGAGACCCAGATCCCTGCTCCCGGCTTGCGGCGCACCTCGCGAAGCATGCCGATCGCGCCGGGGAGCGCGAATTGCTCGCCGGCAAAGCCGGCGACAAACCGGCCGCCTCGGATTTCGCCTCGCGCCTCCAGGCGACGATAGACCCGCAACAGATCGCGCCACGGCAGCAACCAAGAAGCCTCGCGCTCCAACAGCCGCCAGAACACAACCCCGTAACGCAATAGCAGAGTACGGGCGAGATGCTCGGCAGCCTCGGGTTTGACATCGTTACGAGGCGGCCCACGGCGCGCCAGCGCCCAGCGGCCGGCGCTCTCCATGCCGAACATCGCCGCGCGCCGCCGCCTGCCGCTATCGGGCTTGCGCAGCAAGGTGCGCAGGCCGCCAAAGCTGTCCGAGGTGACGATGCCGAGCGCAACCAACTCGGCCAGCGCCTCCTCGACTTGCGGGCGCAACAGACCGGTGCCTTCGACGATCTCGTCGAAGAAAGAAGCGCCATATTGCCGAATGAAATCGGCGACGGCTTGCGAGCGGGAACTCGGCGCAGCCGCGTCTTCTGCCGACGACAGCGATGCCCACAGCGCCGCGTGCCGGCGTGTCAGCAAGGTTATGGGCGTCTTCCGCACCGGCGTGGCATTGCGCTCCACGCCGTTGGGCCGCGGCCCGCGAGGTCTCAGCCGGGCCCAGGCGATCCGCCCTGCAAGGCACTGATCATCGAGCCAGGAGGGCTCGTATCCGTCGAGCCGCGCCGGCAGGATCTCAGTCTCCCAGGCTCCGGCCGGCGCCTCATAACCTTCGAGCCGGCGGACCAGAACCTCGAGAGCGTCCGGCCCCTCCATCCGCGTTTCGGGTGTCACGCGCTGCCAGCCGAGCAAGAAACGCAGAAAATCGCGCGCGGCCACCGGCTGGATTTCGGCGCGCAGTCGGCCCACCGTATAGCGGTGAATGCGCGCGAGCAGCCGGCGTTCGCACCATTCCTCGGCTGGCGCCTGTTGTGTGAAGCGGCCGCGCATCGCAAAGCCCTCGGTCTCGAGCGCAACAAGCGCGGCCGAGATCGCGTCTTGCTTGATTCCGAGAGGCCTCGCCAATGCAGTCTCGGTGACCGGTCCCAAGCCTTCCAATCGGCCGCGGAGGATTTCGATCAGCGCCTCATCAGGCGACCAGTGGCGCCCGGTATAAATCTCTGGCGCCGAGATCGGCGGGTCGAGCGAGGCCTCCGGCCAAATTGCTCGAAACTGCGGCAGTCGCTCTGCAGCGACCCATAATGCCCTGTCCGACGCACAGAGCTGCGTGACGCGCTTTTCGCGGGCGAGCTGGGTGAACCAATCGCTCCAAGCCGGCCCGCCCTGCGCTTCTTTTGGGCTGAGGAATCCCAGCCAGACAAGCGCGTCGTGCAGTTCGTCGGCGTTGGCGGGCTCGGGCCAGGCTTCGCCACGCACCCGCTCGATCGCTTCCGGATCGAGCCGGCCGATCTCGCTCGCATCCTCCGGCGCCAGCCAGCGCCGGCTCATCACCGCCTGCGTACGCCGTTCTTCGAGCGGCGCGTCGTCGAGATAGGCGTACGGCCGGGCCGACAGCACTTCGAGCGCCAGCGGCGAGGGCTCGGTCAGATCGCGCGTAATAACTCGGATTTCGCCGGCCTCCAGCGCCTTGAGCAGCCTTTCGAGACCGTCGACGTCCATGGCCTCGCTGAGACAATCGCCGATGGTTTGGCGGACCAGAGGATGGTCGGGGATCTCGCGCGCACCAGCCAAATTCTCGGCGCAGGCGACCTGGTCGGGGAACACCGCCGAGAGCAGGTCCTCGGCGGCCATTCGAGCGAGTTGCGGTGGCACCTTCTTGCCCCCACGAAACCGCGGCAGCGCGAGCGATACCCCCGCGACCCACCGCCAGCGGGTGATGAACATCGGCGCGTCGAGCAGTGCCTCGATCAAGACCTGCCTGACGCTGGCGGAATTGAGGTAGCGCGCGACCTCGGCGAGATCAAAGCTGTGCGCCCGGGTGAGCGACAGCACGATGTTGTCTTCGGTCGCCGCCGCCTGCAGCTCGAAATTGAATTTGCGGCAGAAGCGCTTGCGCAGCGCCAACCCCCAAGCGCGATTGATGCGGCTGCCATAGGGCGAATGGATGACCAGCTGCATGCCGCCGATTTCGTCAAAAAAACGCTCGATGACGAGCGTATCGCGGGTCGGCAGAACTCCGAGCGCGGCATGGCCCGCAGCCAAATAGTCGATGATCTGCTCGGCCGCCGGCTCGGCAATGCCGATATCTTGGACCAGCCAGTGCGAGGTGCTTTCGCCCGCGGGCAGACGGCAGGCGATGTCGCTCCGCAGGCGCGAGACCGATTGCGACAGCTCGTCGCTGCGGCCCGGCGCCTCGCCCAACCAGAACGGAATGTTGGGCGCAGCACCCTGTGCGTCCTCGACCCGCAAGGTGCCTCGCTCTACCCGCATCACCCGGTAGGCGGCGTTGCCGAGCTGGAAGACATCGCCGACCATGCTTTCGACGGCGAAATCCTCGTTGACGGTGCCGATGACCTGATTTTCGGGTTCGAGCAGGACCTGATAATCGGCGTTGTCCGGGATCGTGCCGCCCGAGGTCAGCGCGGTCAGTCGCGCGCCCCGCCGGCCGCGCAGCTTGTGGTTGACGGCGTCGTGATGAAGGAGCGCGCCCCGCCGGCCGCGGCGGGTGCTGAAACCTTCGGCGAGCATGGCCAGCACCGCCGCGAAATCCTCGCGCGGCAGCGACCGGTAGGGCCAGGCGCGGCGGACCAGCGCATAGAGCTCGTCCTCGTTCCATTCCTGCGCGGCGGTTTCGGCGACGATGTGCTGCGCGAGCACGTCGAGCGGCTGTTCGGGGATCATCAACCGGTCGAGTTCGCCACGGCGGACGCTGTCGATGAGGGCCGCGCATTCGATGAGTTCGTCGCGCGACAGCGGGAACAGCCGCCCTTTGGGGGTGCCGGCAACCGCATGGCCCGAGCGCCCGACGCGCTGCAAAAAGCTGGCGATCGAGCGCGGCGAGCCGATCTGACACACCAGGTCGACGTCGCCGATGTCGATGCCGAGCTCGAGCGAGGCGGTCGCGACCAGTGCTTTCAGCGCGCCGCATTTGAGCCGCTGCTCGGCATCGAACCGCTGCTCCCGGGCAAGGCTGCCGTGATGCGCGGTCACGTGCTCAGCTCCGAGCCGCTCGGACAGCTGGCGGGTCACGCGCTCGGCGAGACGCCGCGTGTTGACAAAGATCAGGGTCGTCCGGTGCGCTTCGATCAGTTCGGTCAGGCGATCGTAGACCTGCTGCCAGACTTCGCCCGCCATCACCGCTTCGAGCGGCGAGGCGGGAACTTCGAGGGCGAGATCGCGCGCGCGGCGATGGCCGGTGTCGATAATCTGACACTCGCCGGCAGGGCCCACCAGGAAACGCGCCACCGCCTCGATCGGCTTCTGTGTCGCCGACAGTCCGATGCGCAGCAGGTCGCCGCCACACAGGGCGTTGAGACGCTCCAGCGAGACTGCCAGATGAGATCCGCGCTTGTTCGGCGCGACGGCATGGATTTCGTCGACGATGATCGTTCGCACCGTCGCCAGCATTTTGCGGCCCGACTCTGAGCCGAGCAGGATGTAGAGCGATTCCGGCGTCGTGATGACGATGTGCGGGGGCGATCGCCGCATGCGTTCGCGTTCGCCGGCTGCCGTGTCGCCGGTGCGCACCCAGGTGCGGATATCGACCTCTGGCAGCCCTTGCCGGCGCAGCGCTTCGCGGATGCCGGCAAGCGGCGCCTCGAGATTGCGCTGGATGTCGTTGGACAGCGCCTTGAGCGGCGACACGTAGACGACCTGCGTCTCGTCGGCGAGCCCGCCATCGAGTCCCTGGCGCACCAGTGCGTCGATCGCCGCGAGAAACGCGGCCAGCGTCTTGCCGGAGCCGGTCGGCGCCGCGATCAGCGTATGCCGGCCTCTCTCGATCGCCGGCCACGCCTCCGCCTGGGCCGCCGTCGGGGCCGCAAAGCTGCGGTCAAACCATTCGGCAACCGCCGGATGAAACAGGGAGGTGGTGTTCACGGAACGCCAAAGGATCTTACGCGTCGGATATTATATGGTGATCCGGGCGGGCTTTGCGCCGCTTGTCGAATTGCGTGCGGCAGGCTCAGACCATCAGGTCCGCCAGCTCCGTCATATTGCGAACCACAATGTCCGGCTGGTGCGGCGTCATGCCGAACGGGCGCTGCCGCCGGTCGATGAAGGCGGTGTGCATGCCGGCGGATTTGGCGCCGATGCAGTCGAAGGCATGATTTGCTACGAACAAGACCTGGTCCATCCGCACCCCGAGCAACGCTGCGGCTGTCGTGTAGGTCGCGACGTGCGGCTTGAAGGAGTTGGCCGCCGCTACCGAGATCAGGCGGTCGAACGCGATCCCATGGTACGGCCGGGCCGCCTCGAGCATGTCGGGATCGCCATTCGAGAGCACAGCGAGTTTGTAGCGCGTATGCAGGCGTGCGAGCGCTGCCGGCACCTCGGGAAACGGCCGCAGTTTTTCGATCTGCGTCACGAGGTGGTGGACCTCGTCCATCGTGTAGGGAATGCCGGCGCGCTCGAAAACATAGGCCAGCGACCAGTGGCCGATCTCGCGGTAGGGCGTGTGCTCCCTGTGGAGCAATGCGTCGATCATCGAGTTTTCGAAGTGAGTTCGCCGCCACCAGGTGACAAACGAGTTGGGATTGCCGGGCCAGCCTTTGCTTTTGAGAAATGGCGTCGCGGCCTCGGTCAGCCCCGACTGCATGTCGACAACCGTCCCGTACTGGTCAAACATGCAGACCTCGACCGAGCCTGTCAGCTTCGCGATATCGTCCAATCCCGCCTCCGTAATTTCGGAGCATCTCTAGAGGAACGCCGTTAGCACTATGGTGCACGTGCCCGCCAGACGGTTATGAGCGAACAACCCCCGCCCCGCGAAGCCGATTGGCCCGAGGGCGCTATCTTTACCCTCGGGCATTCTACATTGCCGATCGCATCTTTCATCGCGGTGCTCGAGGCCTATGGCATCGAACGCCTCGTCGACATCCGCACGATCCCGCGGTCGCGCCACAATCCGCAATTCAACGGCACCGCTCTGGCCGAGAGCCTCAAGGCGCAGCGTCTCGAATATGTGCATATGCAGGCGCTGGGCGGTCTGCGTCGCCCGCGCCAGGATTCTCTCAATACCGGCTGGAGAAACGAAGGTTTTCGCGGCTTCGCCGATTACATGCAGACCGACGAGTTCGAGGGTGCGCTCACCGAGCTCATTCGCATGAGCCGCGAAAAGCGCGTGGCGATCATGTGCGCCGAAGCGGTGCCGTGGCGCTGTCACCGTTCGCTGGTGGCCGATGCGCTCAGCGTCCGCGGCGTCCCGGTGGTCGAGATTTTATCAGCGAGCAGCTGGCGGATGCACGAGCTCACGCCGCTCGCGCAGGTGGACGGCGTCCGTATCACCTATCCGCCTGAGCAAGCTGAGTTGTTTTGATGGCGGTGCCTCCCCCCTCGCAGACGTGAATGCCCCGACCAGAGGGTTTCCCACGCGAGTCAAAGCAATCGATTTACATCCCCTCCCGCAGGCTTGACCCGGCGATGCAAATTCCCGACTTCTGAATTTCCCTGTGGTTTTCGACGCTTCGACGACACCCGTTAGACTCCGACTATGGCGCATTTTTAGACTCGAGGCCAACCGCATAAAGTGGTTGTGGTTTGGGGGGTGTTGAGAGACGACCCTTGGTCCCCATCTGTCCACCGCCGATCAGGGAGGAGAACCGTGACAGAGGAGTTCGAGTGGGCGGACGAAACCTGTGACCCATCAGAGGGCGGCGACAAGATCACTTCGGAATGCGAGCACTGTCATGCGCTGGATGTCCTGGACGGTGACCGTGAACAGGACTGAGATTCAGGAGATGAGCCGTCGCCTCGGCTTGAGACCAAGGCGGCGTTCCGGCACAAGGATCGAGTGGACGGACGAGACCTGGAATCCGTGGGTCGGCTGCACCGGGATCGCGCCGGAATGCGGTCTGGTCGCGCCGGGAAACCCGCGTCCGAAAGGCGGTGGGTGTTACGCAGCAAAACAAGCCTCGCGGCGGTTGCATGAGGGTCATATTGGCACCGCGATCAAGGGGCAGTGGACGGGGGTACTAAAGCGCAATACCCCCGGTGTGTGGAAAAAGCCATTCGGCCTTCCGCCCGGAACAAAATGCTTCACATGCTCGATGAGCGATTTTTGGCACGAGGATGTGCCGCTCGACGATCTGACCGAAGCCATCGATATAATCGAGCGGACGCCATGGATCATCTATCAAATCCTGACCAAGCGCCCGGCAATGGCCATCCGCAGACTCGCCGTGCTCGGGCGGCGGCTGCCTCCGAATGTGTGGGTGGGGGCGACGGTCGGGCATCCGAAATCCCTACCGCTCCTCAAGCCACTGCGCCGCATCGAGGCATCGATACACTTCCTGTCCGTGGAACCGCTGCTCGCGCCAATGGTGCCCGGCCTGGATTTGGCTGGCAATGATTGGGTGATTGGTGGCGGAGAAAGTCCCGGCAGACTCCGTGCCCGGCCCTGTGACCCGGACTGGATGCGAGCGCTGCGCGATCTTTGTATTGCGCGCGGTGTGCCGTTCTTTTTAAAGCAATGGGGGGCGTGGCAAAACAACCCGACCCCGCGTGACCAAGAACTTGACCCGAAGGCGCATGGCGGAGCGACGCTGGACGGTCGGCTTTGGCGGGAGTTTCCTGTATGATTTGTCGGCGTTACACGCAATCAGCTTTCTGGATTTCTCGAAGCAGTTCCTCAAAATCGAGTTGCTGTTCTGTCGCTTCGAGATCGGGCCTGCCCGAAACCGTTCTATAGGCGCGTACCATTAGGGGAAATGCTTCGGGGTGATCGGTCGCATGGATCATGTGGTACATGACCCGACCTCCCCGGCGCTGACTATGGATTGGGTACACTACCGCCTTACGGTATCGGAGTTCCTGCTCAAAGCGCCGTGCAACCATTTTTGCGCGGGCGTTTCCCTCCATGCCAAGCAGTTTGTGCCAATCTGCGCAACCCCACCAGCGATCAATCTTCCTCTTGGTTTCAGCCCTACTGACGACAGCTAATGAGCGATCCACCCAGCCGGTCGCAAAGAAATAAAACAATTCGATTTTGTTGCCTGTAGATTTATGTCGGCTGAGTGCCTTCACGGTGCGCCATTCACATTCAAATGTGCGCTGATCTAACAATGCAAATGTCGCCTTTCGTTCTGTAATCTGGCCAGAATTGAGGATGTCATAGACCTTTTCGTTGAAGTCTCCCTCTAACACGTTGACCCGCCGCCTTGCGGAAGCATGTTCATTTTGCGGTGATTTAAGCGCCTCGACGCCAGCCGGGTCGAGATCGCAAAGCCAGAAATCACGAAACCATTTCGGTTTCATTTCCAAGACCAGCTTGGCAGCCCACATCTCAGGATGGTCGTACTCCTGCGGTGCCGCAAAGCCGTCGATGTAAGTGCCGTGGTGCGTGATATATTCAAACAGTTGTAGGTATGCCTGAATCAGACGAGCTTTGTTCTGCGTCCAAAGCGGATACCGGAGCGATTTGAAGTTCTTGACCGGGAAGACCGGAGGGGACTTAGGAAGCACACCCTCAGGCCAAAGTTGCGGGAGTTCGTTCAAGGAGTCACCACCTTTTGCAATCCCCCCCTCCTGACATTGTACGTTTCATGAGACGATAGGAAAGGCTGACCCCATCCCAAGCGGGTTCCCGTTGCCATTGCCATCTCCGCCCCCGAACCCGTATCGGACGCTGCGAGGTGAAATAACGAAGGGCGGCTTTTCAGCCGCCTTGCGAACAGCTACCGCCGCCGCCTCTTTGCTCGTGGTGGCTCGTAATCTTTGGGCGGTGGTGGGTCCGCCTTTGGTTCGGGGCGGATCTTGTTCAAGATCGCTGCCCACATCTGGCCTCAACAGTCATGCGGTGCCTTGCGGCCATCCCCGGAGGGTTACGAAAAACACCTAAGTCGCAGATAATCATTGTTCTCCGTTATCGACGAAAGGAAAGGGAATCTCCGATGGCGCTGTACGAATTGAGAACCTACACGTTGCATGTCGGTAAGATGGCAGAGGCGGTGAAGCTCTATCAGGAGATCGGCTTCCCGGCGCTTCAGAAGGGCGGGCAGGACAAGAAGCTCGTCGGGTATTTCCAGAGCGATACCGGCACGATCAATCAACTTGTACATCTCTGGAAGTTCGACGATGACGCCGATCGGCGTGCGCATTGGGCAGCGGTGTTCTCAAACAAGGATTTCGTAGAGGGCTTCGCCTCGAAATTTCGCCCCTTGCTGATGACCCAGGAGGTGAAACTGCTCCATCCAGCGCCATGGGGACCGCATCCCTGAGAGGCAGGAAGCCACGACCGCAGCGGCCTCGAACTCTTTAACGATCTGATGACCGGTTCCGGCGCATCCTGAAGAGGTCGCTTGAACTGACGCAAGACGTGTCGGGTAGATCGCCGGAAGGAGGCCAGTTATCAAGATCGTTCTCGACATCACCCGGCTGGTAGAGGAGGGCAAGCTTACCGCTCAGGAGGCCGAGCGGCTTCAGGCGCTTGCCAAGCGTGATACCGGATCGCTGGCGATCAATGTGCTGATGTCGTTTGGTGCGGTCGCGGTGGCAGTCGGGATCATCGCCCTCGAACCCGCCTTCACGACCGGTGCGGCACTAGGTGTCGCCCTGGTGGCGATAGGTCTTGCCGTCTCGTTCTTCGCCGCCCAGCAATGGGGCCTTCTCGGTGTCGCCAATACTATCATCGGCGCGTTGTTGCTGGCAGGTGGGGTTATCGGGCTTACTGAAGCCGATTTCGCCGGGCTCGCCTTCTCGGCTCTCCTTTTCTTGGCGCTCGCAGTCGCGATCCGTAGCAATTTCCTGATGGCGCTGGTGCCGTTGACGCTTGCTGGCACGCTCGGCAGCAATACCGGCTATATGCACGCCGTCTATATGCTGACTGTCACCGAGCCCTCTATCACGATCGCGTTCTTTGCGCTCCTCGCCGGGACCGCCTACCTAATCTCGCGGCACGTTGGGCAAGCCTACCAGCAGTTGGCTATCACTTTTGCCCGAGTGTCGCTGATTCTGGTCAATTTCGGCTTCTGGATCGGCTCGCTGTGGGGCGATTATCCGGGCCGGACCTGGTGGGCGCGGGGAGAGGATTACCGGTTGTGGTCTAACCGGGAGGCTTGGCGCGTTGCCCACCTACATATACCGGAGATCGCGTTTATCGTCAGTTGGGCGATCGTCATTATCGCCGTTGGGGCTTGGGCGGCGCGCGCCAACCGTCGCTGGGTCGTCACCACTGCGGCAGTCTTCGGCGCGATCGAGTTTTACACACAGTGGTTCGAGCGGCTTGGTGCCGAGCCTTGGCCAATCATTGTAGCCGGGCTCACCGTCGTTGCCTTCGCCATCGCGTTGTGGCGGTACAACCTCACACCGGGTCGCCCCGCTACGGCCACTGCCTGACCCGAGAAGCCAGCCTCAAGAGGCGTGGACATCGCAGTCTCCTCGGGGCCTTCAGCCCACGAGACGATAACCGGCCCTAGCTTTTCTGCCTATTTGGCGACTCCGCGGGGGATCAAAGTGGACTCCGTACCGCACAGTTTTGGGCTCCCGGCAACACCAGCCCGCCGCGAGCAGCAGCCAGGAGGCGTAACCGGCAAACGTGGTCCAATTCATACTCTTGGTAAACCAGTTCAGCGAGTGCCTCTCGAACCTTTCCGGACCTTCGGCCTGGGGTATGAATATGAGACGCCTGTTCTGCGCGACCTTCCAGAATGCGACTCTATGCGACCGGCGACGGGTCGCATGGAGGGCGCGAAAATACCAGATGTTGATGGCTAACCTGCACGGGTTCCGTTAGGAACAGGTCTCTCAGGCAATGCAAGAACAGGCACTACCTTATCAGCATAGCCAATGTCGAATATCATCCCTTCGGAAAGTTCGCCCGCCATTCTCCGAGGTTCGAGATTAACGACAAACAATGCTTGTTTACCTTCAATTTCTGACTTTGGATTTTGCCGCTCTTTTTTCATACCTACGAGAATTGAACGGGTATGATCGCCAAAATCCACTTTCAGCCGCACATGCTTGTCTGAATTTGCGACATCTTCGACGGCGAGAATGGTGCCGACACGAATATCGATTTTTTCCAGATATTCAAAGGAAACGGACGGCTTAATCGGGGCTGGAGTCATTTCTCACCCAATTTCGGCAAGGGCGCGCGCGTAATCCTTCGGCAGCACGGATTTGAGTGACCGGTTGTCGCGCTCAATCGCCGCCATCGCGTCGTCGACGATTTGCCCGATGGTCGGCTGCGGTGCGGCGCCTTTCAGATATGACCAGCGCGCTTCCGGAGGCACCCAGAAGATGCTTTCGGCGCGGTACTCGTCCGGGTCTTCCGGGTCGGCGCCTTCGCTGCGCTGCGCGTCGAGCTCGGCGTGCTTCGCCTCGAACGCGTCGGATATGTATTTGAGGAAAATCAGGCCGAGCACGACGTGCTTGTACTCGGCCGCATCCATGTTGTTGCGTAACGCGTCGGCCGCCTGCCACAGCTTCGCTTCGAAGCCGAGCGTCGCGCCATTGTCCCGCCCCCGCTCGCTGCGGTTACTGCTTGATCGCGGCATCGTCTCCCCTTCTGGCTCCGCTTCCTTATAGGGCGCGAATGCAGGTTTGGTAAATTGCGAGAATGGTTAAGCCGCGCGTCTTCGCCATGATGAAGACAAGATCGCTGAGTATCCTGCGCCCTAATAGAGAGCGGCAGGGTACCCGGCGGCGGTTTTCCCTGCCGTTTCCCTGCCAAGCGGCTAGCAGGGAAGAACTTCTCCCTGCCAAAAGAATAAATTTTGGATTATGTATATGATTTCGATCACCTTTTTGTGCACGGCCCCGATTTCTTCCCTGCTATCCCCGGCCGGCAGGGAAAAACGCATTCAATTCGACCGGGCGACCGCGTTGAAATCATCGAGCAGGGCGGCGATGCGGCCGGTATCGGATTGGTCCATGATCGCCCGCGCGCGGCGGGTCGCGGCAACCATGTCGAGACCGCGGGTCCGCTGCTTGACCCGTGGGATGTTGCGCGGCGCCATCGACAGATTGCGCAGGCCGAGCCCCAGCAGCAGCGCGGTGAATCGCGGCTCGCCGGCCATCTCGCCGCAGACGCTGATCGGCATGCCGCGGCGCAGCGCCGCCTCGACGGCGAACTGGATCAGCCGCAGCACGGCGGGATGCAGCGGGTTGTAAAGATGCGCGACCTGCTCGTCGCTGCGGTCGATCGCCAAGGTGTATTGGATCAGATCGTTGGTGCCGATCGCGAAGAAATCTGCCTCCGCCGCAAGGGCGTCGGCGGCGAACGCCGCACCCGGAACCTCGATCATCGCACCGAGCGGCGGCAAGGCCTTGGGCAGTCGCATGCCGCGCCGCCGCAGGCGCCGCGCCACCTGCTCGACGGCCTCGCGCACGCGGCGGATCTCGCTCGCAGTCGAAATCATCGGCAGCAGGATGCGCAGCGGTCCTTCGCTGGCGGCGCGCAGCATCGCGGCGAGTTGCGGGTCCAAGAGCCGGCGGTCCTGCAGCGACAGGCGGATCGCGCGCAAGCCGAGGGCGGGGTTCGGGGGGTCTGCGCCATGGCCGGACAACGACCGGGCGAGCTTCTCCCCGCCGAGATCAAAGGTGCGCACGGTAACCGGCTTTCCTTCCATACCGCGCACCAGCGCCGAGTACACCGCGTACTGCTCGTCCTCGCCGGGAAGGTCGTCGCGGTTCATATAGAGGAATTCCGAGCGAACAAGGCCGAGCCCGATCGCACCATTGGCGAGCGCGGTTTCGAGTTCGATCGGCAGCTCGATATTGGCTTCGAGCGTGATTTCGACCCCGTCGCGCGTCACCGCGGGAAGTCTCCGTAGGCGCCCGAGGCTGCGTCGTTCCCTTGCCAGCGCGTCGCGGCGGGCCTCGTACTCGCGAATGGTATCGACGGTCGGACCGATGATCACGCAGCCGTCGGTTCCGTCGATCACGACCGTGTCCCCGGCCTCCACGCCATCGAGCAGCCGCGGCGTCGCGAGCACCGCCGGGATACCGAGCGCGCGCGCCACAATTGCGGTGTGGCTTTCGGCGCCGCCGGAGCTCGTGGCGAACCCGGCGATCCGCTCCGGGTCGATCAGCGCCGTGTCGGCAGGAGTGAGCTCCTCCGCGAGAATGACCGAGCCCTCGGGCACGGCGGAGTAAGCGACGTAGGGTTTCTTGATCAGGTTGCGAATGAGCCTTGTGCCGACCACTCGGATGTCGTCGATGCGTCCTGCGAGATAGGGGTCGCGCATCGCGGCAAAGCTTTCGGCGATCTCGTCGATCTCGATCTGCACGGCGCGCTCGGCATTGATCCGCGTGCGAGCAATGCGCTGGTCGACGCCACGGACGAGGCGCGAGTTCGACAGCATGGCGAAATGAGCGTCGAGGAGGTAACCCACCTCCTCTGCTGCCGATTCCGGCAGCCCCGCCGCCTTCGCCTTGACTTTGCGCAGCTGCTTCAGCGAGACCGCGACGGCCTCTGCGAAACGGGCCCGTTCCGCTTCGATTTCTGCCTCGGGGACATGGGTTTCCGCGACCGGAAGATCACCGCCGTCGGCGATATGGGCCGGGCCGATGGCAATTCCGGGTGAGACTGCAAGGCCCGATAGCCATCGCTCGGGATCGCCATCCACCAATGAGTTGTCCTCAATCCTCGTCAAACTTGCATTCGATCAGCTTCGCGAGGGCTGTCACCGCCGCTTCGGCTTGACGACCGGTGGCGGTGACTCGGACAACCGTACCGGGTGCGGCCGCCAACATCATCAGTCCCATGATCGAGCGGCCGGAGACCTCAATGCCGTTCTTGCGCACCCAAACCTCGGCTTCAAACAACCCGGCAGTCTTGACAAACCGAGCCGCGGCGCGCGCGTGGAGGCCGCGCTGATTGCAGATGGTCGCCATCCGACAGGCCATCCCGGGCGGTAAAGCCCCATCGCATTTCAGTCCTTGCTCAGCTGGTCGGTCGGTCATCGTCGGGCGTCGGCGAGCAACTGGGAAGCAACATTGATGTATTTTCGGCCCGCTTCTTGCGCGCCGAGCACGGTGCGCTCGAGGCTCTCGTTCTGGCGCAGGCTGGCGAGCTTGATCAGCATCGGCAGGTTGACCCCGGCGATGACCTCTATCTTGGCGCGATCCATCACCGAAATGGCGAGATTTGAGGGCGTGCCGCCAAACATGTCGGTCAGCAAAATGGTCCCGTCACCGGTGTCGACTGCGGCAATACAGCGCAGTATCTCCTTTCGACGTTCTTCCATGTCGTCATCGGGACCGATGCAGATGGCGGCGATTTGCGTCTGCGCCCCGACGACGTGCTCGAGGGCGGCGATAAACTCCGCCGCGAGCCGGCCATGGGTCACCAAAACCATACCAATCATCGAATTCCTCTGCTGGAGCGACCCAGTGGCGCCTAGCTCGCTGGCACCGTGGCGCGCGGCGGAACCGATCTGGATGAGCCGAACCGCGGAACATCACGGCTCGCCAACTCCACCCGCGCTCCGCGGGTGCCGCCGATGCTGATTGTCACGCGGGTCTGTCCTCCATCTTAGAACGCGGCAGCAGCAGCGGCTCGAGCCCGCGCTAGCGCCGGAGGAAGAAGCCTCGAATGTGTCGAGGACCAGATCGTCATCTCGCACTACCCCGACATGATGCGAGTAAGACGTGAGGAAATTGCCAAGACCCCTCGCTGCGGGGGCCAAAGCGGCCGATCAGTGGATGTTTCAATTCGGCAACGGTCCGATCGGGGTTGTCGATCACGTGATCCGCGGGGTCGCCAGGAGAGGAGCTACTCGTCATTCCAGCCGGATGCCGTCCATCGCGGGGCGGTCGCCTGCGAAAAGGTTAGTCCGGCGGGCGTCGATATAGCGCCCTTGGGGCTGTTCGTCACCACGGTCAACAAGTAGCGCGTCGATCTGGCGCGACTTCATCCAGCTGCGGTCTTCGGCGAAACCGGAAACCATCGGCAATCATGACTGGAGTATAGCCACCAGGGGGTCGGCCGAAACCGCGCGAAGGGTGAAACGGAGTTTCGCTGCTGCTGAAGCCTCGAACGCCGACACCGCGATCAGCGGAATGGCGATCCCGAGCACCACTTCAAAGCGCCGCTCGGGAAGGCGCTCGATCTCGGTCGATGGCAGGAGATCCGCGCACATCGCGAGAGGCGCCTCCTCTAATATCTCCAGACGAAGGATGCCTAGGCCGCGGATTTCGATAAGGCCCGCGATCGGCGCGGGGGCCGTGACGAAAATGTGGTCTCCTGACCGCCGCAGCTCGGCTTGGTCGTCGGCGATCAGGGCGGCTCCGGCGTCGATCAGTCGCAGTGCGAGGTCCGATTTCCCCGCTCCCGGGGGGCCGCGCAACAAGACTGCCTTGCCGCCGATCGCGACAGCGGTGGCGTGGACCAGCATCGCACAGGTCATGAAGCCGCCGGCAGTCGAATGAAAAAAAACGCCCCCAACGTCTTGCCGTCCATGTTCTTGCGGTTTTCGGCCCAGATCATGCCGCGATGCGCCTCGACGATCTGCTTCGAGATCGACAGCCCGAGCCCGGAATGGGTACCAAACTGCTCGCCCAGCGGGCGCTCGCTATAAAACCGGTTAAAAATCGCGGTCAGCTTCTCCTCCGGGATCCCAGGCCCCTCATCCTCGACGGTGACGAGAACGGCACGACCGTCGTGCCGCGCCGTCAGCCGGATCTCGCTCGAAGGCGGGCTGAACGACACTGCGTTTCCGATGACGTTGCGAAAAACCTGCGACAATCTTGTTTCGATCCCAGGGACTATCAGTTCACGATCAGTCTTGCCGATCGCGAGCACCAGACGCGGGGAACCGTCCGTCCGGGTCGCCTCGTGGACATCGGCGAGCGCGGCGAGCATCGCTGCGATATCTACCGGCTCCAGATCGACGCGCCCAAGCTCCGCGTCAAGACGTGAGGCATCGGAGATATCGGTAATAAGGCGGTCGAGGCGTTGGACATCGTTGAGGATGATCTCCATGAGCCGCCGCTGCTTTGTCGTGTCCTCGATCCGGACCGCCGTCTCCACCGCGCTGCGCAACGAACTCAGCGGGTTTTTGATCTCATGCGCAACATCGGCGGCAAAACTCTCGATCGCGCTCATCCGCTGCCAGAGCGCGTCTGTCATCTCGCGCAGCGAGCGGGAGAGATCGCCGATTTCATCACCGCGCCGCGCGAAATCGGGTATCTCGACCCGCGCCCGGCGTCCGCGCGCACGCTCTGCCGCGGCGGCAAGCCGGCGAATGGGCCGCACGATCGTGCCGGCGAGATAAAATGACAGAAGCACGGTAACCAGCAACGCCACTCCGAAGATCCGTAACAGCTCGAGCCGAACGGTCCTGAGCTCCTCCTCGATTTCACCGCTGCCGGTCGACAGCATCACCGCCCCGAGCACTTGCTTGTAGCGCTGGATCGGGATTGCGACCGAGAACACCAGACCGCCGGTTGACGCGTCGCTTCTGACTGCCGAGCCAGTCTCGCCACGCAAAGCGCGGACGACTTCGAGGTAATCCTCGGCGCGCGGCGAGGCGCTCTCCTGGTAAGCGGGATAGCTGGTGTGACGCGGCAGCAGATTGATAATCCAGTCGTAGATCTGATCGGCGACGCGCAGAATTGCGCCTTCCCTTTCCGGCGGCTCCAGCTCGTGCACCTGCACCGAGTCCCCTGGCCCCCGCAAAATGCGGCTGTCGGCAATGATGTCGCCGCTGACGTCGAAGAGCCGCGCCCGGGTCCGCGTCGGCTCGACGAGCCGGCGCATCATTTGCCGGGCGAGATCGGGAAGCAGGATCTCACCCTCGTCGACGGAATCGAGGACGGCGCCTTCGCCGAGCGCGGCGGCAAACACCTCGCCCTGCGTCTTTAGCGACTCGATCTGCTGTCCGATGAGGCTCGCCTGGTATTTTCCGAGATAAAGGAACCCGCCCCCGAGAAGCGCCAGCGCCAGCACATTGACGGCGAGGATTCGGCGCGTTAGCGGCGAAATCGGCCAGCGCCTTGCGCCGGTTCTCGGCAATAAGCCGATCCCGGGGCTAGCACCACTCGGCGTTTTCGGGGGCGATCGCGGAGAGGCAGGATTGTCCGCGAACGCGGTCGAAGTCGAGGAAGCCTCGGCGGCGGCTTTAACGGTCGCGGTATCGATACCCGACGCCATAAAGGGTTTCTATTTGCGCGAAATCGGTGTCAGCCGTCTTGAATTTCTTTCGCAGGCGCTTGATGTGGCTGTCGATCGTCCGATCGTCGACATAGATATGCTCGCCATAGGCGGCATCCATCAGCTGGTCGCGGTTTTTGACGTGGCCGGGCCGGTGCGCAAGCGATTTTAGAATCAGAAATTCGGTCACGGTCAGCTCGACCGGTTGGCCTTTCCACGTGCACAGATGCCGGGCCGGGTCGAGAATCAGCTGCCCGCGCACAATGACCGGTTCTCCTTGGGCGTTGTCGCGTTCGCGCGCGAGCTCCTCGCGCCGGATCAGGGTCCGGATGCGTTCGATAAGAAGGCGCTGTGAAAACGGCTTCTTGATGTAGTCGTCAGCACCCATGCGCAAGCCAAGGAGCTCATCGACTTCATCGTCCTTCGAGGTCAAAAAGATGATCGGGATACTGCTATGGCGCCGCAGCTGCGCGAGCAGTTCCATGCCGTCCATGCGCGGCATCTTGATGTCGAGGACGGCGATGTCGACCGGTTGTGTACTCAGTCCCTTGAGGGCCTCGGCCCCATCGCTGTAGCAGCGAACAAAAAACCCCTCCGCTTCGAGCGCCATAGACACGGAAGTGAGGATGTTCCGGTCATCATCGACGAGAGCGATCGTGTTCGGCAACTTGCGTCCCCCCTGAACCCAAACGCGCGGCCAGATGGCGAGCCTTCGCTGTCACCGTTAAAATATGGCCGGCATCGGCAAAGGCAAACCCATGCACTCATTTTAGCCGGGCCATCCATCCTTTATCCCCGCCAGTAATCGAAGGCAACCGAGCGAAGCAATAGGGATAACCACGGCAGCTGCGGGCGCGCCTTGACGGCGCCGGGGCCGGCGAGGCTCACTGCGCCATGAGCAAACTCACGCCAAATGGCGATCCGGCGGCACTCGGCCGGCGGTTGCTGCGCGCGCAGCAACAAACGGCGCTGGCCACCAGCCTGCGTGGCAGTCCTTTCGTCTCGCTGGTGCTGCTCGTCGCCGATCTCGATACCAGCCCGCTTTTACTGCTGTCCGATCTCGCCCAACATAGCCGGAACATCGCGTTCGATCCGCGGGTTTCGTTGCTGCTGGACGGAACCGCGCATCATTCGCACCCGCTCACTGGCCCCCGCCTCACCTTGGTCGGGCAGGTCGAGGTGACCGATGATCCGCGCCGTCACGCTCGCTTCATCGCGCACCATCCGGCGAGTTCCGTCTATTCCCGCTTTGCGGATTTCCGCCTCTACCGAGTGCGTGTCGAACGCGGGCACCTCGTCGCCGGTTTCGGGCAGATCCACTGGATCGAGGGCCGCGACCTGCTGTTCGACGCCGACGTCCGCGAACTCGCGGCCGCGGAGCCGGCCATCCTGAAACACATGAACGACGACCACGCAGAGGCGATCGCAAACTATGCGCGACATTTGCTCGGCCGAACCGGTACCGGCTGGCAAATGACCGGCATCGATCCGGAGGGGATCGATTTGCGATGCGCGGGCGAAACCGCCCGGCTGGATTTTGCCGCACCGGTGCTCACGCCACAGGCCGCGCGCGCGGCCCTCGTCGAACTCGCCGAGAAAGCCCGGAAATAGCGCATCCGTTGAGGGAATTTTGACAGGATCGCTCGTGTTATGCTACGGCCTAGCGTCGGCGGGCACCCCCTGAAACGCTCCGGCGCCTGACCTCGACGGGAGGAAACGTTCGGTGAAGAGGACGATCCGATGACCGAAATCAAGAGCCGCTTTGGGCTCGAACGGCAAGGGCTGCACCACCTCGGCGGCGTGCATTGGAACCAATCCGCGCCAGTGCTGTACGAGCGTGCGGTTCAACGCCGCGAAGGCGAGCTTGCCCTGGGCGGCGGTTTTTCGGTTTCTACCGGGCTCTTTACCGGCCGCACGCCGCGCGACAAGTACATCGTCGAGGAGCCGGGCACCAAAGACACGGTATGGTGGGGCAAGATAAACCAGCCGGTATCGCCGCAGCAGTTCACCAGTCTGCACCAGCGGATGCTCGCCTATTTCCAGGGCCGCGAGCTGTTCGTGCAGGATCTTTACGCCGGGGCCGATCCGACCTACCGCCTGCCGGTGCGGGTGGTGACCGACAGCGCCTGGCACAGCCTCTTTTCGCGCAACATGTTCATCCGACCGCCGGCGGACGAGCTTGCCGGTTTCGAGCCGGCGTTCACGATCCTTCACGCCCCGCAATTCCTCGCAATTCCCGAGCAGGACGGGATCAATTCCGAGACCTTCATCTTTGTCAATTTTGCCGACCGGCTGGTGCTGATCGGCGGCACCGCCTATGCCGGCGAGATCAAGAAATCGGTCTTTGGCTATCTCAATTTCGTGTTGCCGGCGT
>Ga0306920_100003319_pt1 | contig 20377 bp, 18 predicted proteins | sample flu12Cox44000170_FD_204666 | JGI IMG/M metagenome (GOLD analysis project Ga0306920, IMG submission 204666) | Lab enrichment of tropical soil microbial communities from Luquillo Experimental Forest, Puerto Rico - flux4day.12C.oxic.44.000.170 (v2)... | ecosystem: Environmental > Terrestrial >... | reverse complement strand
GCACGGACTCGCAGGTTGGAGCCGATGGCGCAACCCACTCGGGATCTGCACCGATCACCTTGCCCAACAGCTCATATGTGTCTAACTTTACGTCATACACATACAATCAGGCCTTCAACAACGGGACGGTCGTGTCGCCGTCATCGTTGAGCAGTGGCGGCACATACAGCGGCAACACGTACATCGGGAACTCGAGCGGTACGTCGGGGAGCGGTAACCTAGATCTCACCAGTGGCACCGTTACCTTTAACGGTGGCGTAGTCTTTATCGACGGTAATCTGTGCCTGAGCGGGCACGCCAACGTCGTCGTCAACGGGACGACGATTCTCGTCGTTCGTGGTCAATTCGCGCAAGCAGGAAACTCGGCGTCGTACAACGCGAGCAGCGGCTCGCACGTGGTACTCGCCGCTCTCGGGGGTGACGCCAGTCCTTCCCCATGCAGCGCAGGGAATGGACCGTACTCGTTCAGCGTCTCCGGCAATGGTAATCAGAACCTCGGCCTCGTGTGGACGCCGAATGGGTCGACGGAACTCGGGGGCAACGGCAACCTCACCGGGGCGGTCGACGCCGGTGTGAATGCCGTCCTCAACGGTGGCGGATCAGGCGGTAAATTTACCTATAACCACAACATTTTCACCGCTCCGTCGCCACCGCCAGTCAACGCGAAGATCATCACCTACGGCGAGTTTAACCCCTAAACATCATAGACTGAGATAGGCTTCGAGCTCCCAAGGGTGCACTTGGGTGCGGTAGGTTTCCCATTCGGCGAGTTGCGCTTCGCGCAGCCGGTGATAGCTGTGGTCGCCGATCGCCGCACGCATGACATGATCCTGGTCCAAGGCCAAAACTGCATCATATAGCGACAGCGGCAGCTGCTCGATGCCCATCGTCGTGCGTTCGTCGTCGCTCAGTTCGGCGACGGCTATATCAATCGGATCGCCGGGCACGAGCTTGCGCCGGATGCCGTCCAGTCCGGCCGTGATAATGCAAGCCAAAGCCAAGTACGGGTTACATGATGGATCCGGCGATCGCAGCTCGATGCGAGCTTCGCCGCCGGTAGCGGCTGGCACGCGAACGAGTGCGCTCTTAGCGCGCTGCGACCAGAGCACGTATGAGGGCGCATCGTAGCCCGGCACAAGCCGCTTGTATGAGTTGACCGTCGGATTCGTCACCGCCGTAAACCCGCTTGCGTGTGCCAACAGGCCCCCCACGTATGACAGCCCGGCTTCGGACAGGCCTGCGGCGTTATCGCCAGTCGGGTCGGAAAATACATTGCGTTCGTCGCGCATTATGCGCTGTGAAATGTGCAGCCCGCTGCCATCCTGATTGACGAACGGCTTGGGCATGAACGTGGCGTGCAGGCCATGTCGCGCGGCGATGGTCTTCACGACCACGCGCGCGGTGGAGATGGCGTCGGCCAGCGCGAGCACTCCAATCGGACAGAGATCGATCTCATGTTGTCCACGCGACACCTCGTGGTGCGTCGCCTCGACGCGGATGCCCATATCCTCGAGCGCAAGCGCGACGTCGCAGCGCGCGGCATCACCGCGGTCGATCGGACTCAAGTCGAAGTAGGAGCCCCGATCCGAGGTGGACGTTGATGCCGTGCCGTCTGCACTCTGCTCGAACAGGAAGAACTCGAGTTCTGCACCTGCCTCCGGCACAAGACCATCCCGTGCAGCCTCCTCCAGCATGCGCCGCAGCGTGCTGCGCGTGCAGCCCTCGAACGGCGAACCGTCAGGATTGCGCACGTCACAGAGCAGGCGCGCCTCGACGGGCTGGCCGGCCACGAGCGGCAGCAACGCAAACGTGGCGGGGTCAGGCGCCAGATACATGTCCGATTCTTCGTGCCGGACGAACCCCTCTATGCACGAACCATCGAACGCGATCGTGCCCTCCAAGCCTGAGTCCAACTCACCGATCGGGATCGCCACGTTCTTGGTCACACCGTGGATGTCGTTGAATTGCAACCGCACGAGCCGCACGCCGGCGTCTTTCGCCCGTTTGACGAGGTCACGCTTACTCATGGGTCTCCTCGCGGGGATTCATCTGGCGAATCGCAAGCGCTGCGCGCAGGGAGAGCTGTCCCTTTGGTGTTCGCAGATCGGTTTTAAGAATCTGCGAAATCTGATTGAGACGGTAGAAGATGGTGTGTCGGTGCACCGAGAGACGTTCGGCCGCCTCCTTGACGTTCTCACCCACATCGAAATACAGTTGCAGCGTTGCGAGCAGGTCGGTCTTATGCTTGCGGTCGTACTCGACGAGGGGCTCGACAAGCGAGTCAGCAAACGCGGCGAATGCCTCGCGGCTCGCGCCGCCGTGCAACAGCGCATAAATCCCAAGGTCAGGGTAGACCGCAACCGATCCTTTGCCGAACAGCCGACGTCCCAAGGAAAGTGCTAAGCGCGCTTCGGTGAGACTGAGCGGCACATCGAGTAGATCGGGATGAAACGAACCGATGCCGCAATTGATCGACGCCGCGCCGAGGCCCGGCAGGAGATCGCGCACCGCGTTGGCTGCTGCTTGACGGGCACGAGTGACATCGACCTTGTGACGAACGGGGAAAAGCGTCACGACCTGGTTGCCCGTGCTCACGAGCGGACACAGCGCATCAGCCGGCACCAATGCCTGCGCAAGCATCTCGCTCCACGCCGGCGGCGCTGCGTCGCAATCAAAAACGCTGGCCACAAAGGCCGGGGGTAAGGCGACGCCCGCAGCGTGGGCCTGCGTCTTGAGATCGGATGTATCGGTGATCTGACCACCCAAATACTGGTCCCAGAACTGACGGCGCGCTTGACCACGGCCCGCTCCGCGCCGCAGGCTATCGAGTACGGCGGTACTTGCAACCACGCGCAGCGCCGGGCCGAAATCCGCCTTGCCCTTGCTGCGCACGAAGAGCGTGATATAGCCCGCACACGCTTCGCCTTCGGCGCTCGGAATAGCGGTGCACAGCGCGTGCAGAGAACCCGAGATGGCGGCTTCCACGATAGCGCCATTGCGGACGCCGGCCCGGGGCTCGCGATAGAAGCTTGAAAATGACGCCGGCAGTGGCCCCAGGCTTCGCCCGCTCTCTGCAGATGCGACGTGCCGCCACTGATCGTCTTCGACCAGCACCGCACCACCACTGCGTTGTGCGAGCAATCTCGCGATAGCTCGCAGACCACCGCCTCCCGCGATAAGGCGAGCTGCTTCTTCGCTGAGTGCAGCGAGTTGTTCAGCGGTCATTTCGTAAGACAGACATCCTCTGCGGCCGCTTTCGCGTCGAGTTGACGCACTCCCGCGGCAGAGGTACAATCGCCAGTAAGACACCTCGTTAGGTGAGGCGTCGACGCGCAGATAGGCTGCTACCCGGAAAGGTCGAGAGACCCCAATGGGTGACCAGGCATCGCCGAAATAAGGCGATATCTAAGCCGGCTAAGTCCATGACTTTATGGCGCGTCGTGCCAAAGCTCTACGGATGAGGCAGATGGCGACAACCGTCGAACGCGCACCCGTGCGGAAACCGAGCTTCTGGCGCTCGGTTTTGATGTTCTTGTCGGTCATCGGCCCGGGCATCATCACCGCGAACGCCGACAACGATGTCGGCGGCATCACCACTTACTCGCTCGCGGGTGCGCAATTCGGCTACACACTGCTGTGGTTGCTCATACCGGTCACAATCGCTCTAATTGTGGTGCAGGAGATGGGCGCACGCATGGGCGCTGTGACCGGCAAAGGTCTTGCAGATCTCATCCGCGAGAACTTCGGCGCTCGTGTCACGTTCTGGGTCTTGCTCGTGTTCGTTCTCGCCAACCTGGGCAATACTGCCTCGGAGTTCGCTGGGGTAGCTTCCGCGGCGCCGATCTTCCAAACGTCTGTGCCTTGGTTGTCAAAATTCGTGCTCGTGCCGGCGGTCGCGGTGTTCGTCTTCACAGTGGTCACCCGCGGCAACTATCGCTTTGTCGAGCGTATTTTCTTTTTTTTCTGTTTTGTCTACCTGTCCTACGTGATCAGCGGTTTTCTCGTCCAGCCGGATTGGCATGACGTGTTGCATCAATTCGTCGTGCCACACTTCACCCCGACTAAGGCGTACAACCTTATGGCTATCGGCGTGATCGGCACGACGATCTCTCCCTGGATGCAGTTCTACATCCAGTCGGCTATCGTGGAGAAAGGCGTCAAGGTATCAGAATACCGCTATTCGCGTATCGACGTCATCACCGGGGCGCTGTTCACTGACTTTATCGCGTTCTTCATCATCGTCGCCAGCGCCGCAACAATTTTTGTCCACAACCAACACGCGGCCCCTGGATCCCAGATCACCATCACCGATGCTGGCCAACTTGCGGCGGCACTCGAGCCGCTGGCCGGAAAGTTCGCCTCGTTGCTCTTCGCGATCGGTCTGCTCAACGCGGCCGTTTTTGCGGCGTCGATCCTGCCGCTGTCGACCGCCTACTACGTCTGCGAAGCGTTTGGCTTCGCATCGGGCGTCGAAAAGCGGTTCGGTGAAGCGCCGATCTTCTACAGCTTGTACGCAGCGCTCATCGTTATTGGGTCGCTGGTGGTCTTGGTGCCCGGCGCGCCGCTATTGGCGATCATCTTCTACACGCAGGTGCTCAACGGTGCACTGCTGCCCGTGGTTCTCATCCTCATGCTGTTGCTCATCAACAACCGTTCGCTCATGGGCGACTACACCAACTCGGCGATCTTCAACCTCATCGCTTGGGCGACCGTCATTATCGTCGGTGCACTGACGATTGTGTCGACCGTTCAGCTTTTTGTGCCCTCGCTGGGCTCTTGACCCTAGGGGCTGGGTGCCGCTGCCTTGCCACCGGGCTCGTGTGGCTTGGACCGGGATTTCCCGACGCGAGGCAGCATCTTGCGCAGCTTCTCCGGCAAAAGGACGTCGACGACGTCGTCGACCGTGACAATGCCTTGCATGTGCCCCTCCGCATCCACCACCGGGAGCGCAACAAAGTCGTAGCGGGCGATTGTCGTGGCGACTTCGTCGCGCGCCGTCATCAGATCGACGGTGACCACGTCATCGTGGGCGATGTCGGTGATCGGCGTCTGTGGACTCGCGGTGATGAGTTCGCGCAGGGAGACGACGCCCAAGACGTGTTCGGTATCATCGAGGACGTAGATGTAGTAGACGAGCTCGGCGTCTTCGGCGGCCTGGCGGATGTGTTCGAACGTCTGGGCCACGTTCAGGCCAGGCGGCACCGAAAGATATTCCGTGGTCATAAGGCCGCCGGCCGTCTCCTCCGGATGAGCCAAGAGCTCGCGGATGTCTTGGGCTTCCTCCGGCTCCATGAGCTGCAGGATCTCTTGCTGTTTGTCTTGGTCGATCTCAGAGAGCAGATCAGCCGCATCGTCCGGTTCCATATTCTCAATGATGTCGGCTGCCCGGTCTGGATGGAGATCTTCGAGGATCGAGAGTTGCGTGTCGACCGGGAGCTGTTCCAGCGCGTCGGCGGCGGTCTCTTCGTCGAGCGAGCCTATGAGCGACGCCTGGTCGCTCGCGGCCAAGTCTTCGATGATGCCTGCGAGGTCAGCGGGATGGATGCGATCGATCCGGTCTTGTGTCACTCGCAGGCGCAAGGCGCCGCCTGGGGTGTCGATGCCCAAAGGTTGGACGGCGTCCCACGAGATGAGCGACGCTCCGACGCCCGCTTTGGGCATGCGATCCAGCATGCGATCGCCGAGTCTATGCAACCCCATGCGGCGCATCAGCCCCGGCAAGCCGATGTCGACCGCGATAACTCGCAGGTAGTCGCCGGCAGGCGCGAGCTTGACGTCATTGACGCGCACAACCTTATGACCGTCGACGTCGACGATCTGCTTATCGAGCAGCTCTTTTTGCAGTAGCAGTTCGTCGATCGCAACCGGGGCGCTGGAGCCTTCCAGCGGCCGTTCGCCCAGGGTGATCTCACGCGGTGTCATAGAGACGACGCTAGAGAAGGGCGCATAGCGGACGACACCATCGGTTCCCTTGACGTATAAGCCGACGACAGGGGGAAAGCGCTCCGAGCCGGCGACCGCTATGTCTTGGACTTTACCGATTCGCGAGCGCTGCGTGCCCGTGAGCAGCTCGACGTGTTCTCCGAATAACTCGCTCGCGAACGCCTCGTGCAGCTCCACGTCCTATCACCCGTCAACGTTATCCGCCTGGGACCGCGCACCAGCGTTGTACGCTCACGCCTCCCGAATCGACCGGTCGAGGACTTCTACCGCGCGATCTATCTGTGCCCGGTCGACGACCAGCGCCGGTGTGAACCGGATCGCCGAGAAGCCGGCGGGCAGCAGCATCAACCCATGCACGAAGCAACGCTCCAGCACACGATCGCGCCGGCCGCCATCATGCCCACGCGACTTACGGTCGGTCACGAAATCGACAGCGAGCATGAGCCCCTTGCCGCGTACGTCCCCGATGCATTCATGGCGTTCCTGCAGCTCGCGGAGGCGCGCAACGAAATACTCACCGACCTCAGCCGCACGTTCGACAAGCCGGTCCTGCTCCATGACATCGAGCGTCGCTTTGACTGCGGCTAGGCCGATGCCATTGCCGCCGAACGTGTTCGAATGGGCGCCTTGCACGCCGAAATCCAGGTCGGCGTCGAGCACCTGCGCCGCAACCGCGACCCCTGACCCCAATGCTTTACCCAGCGAAGTACAATTCGCGCTGACCCCATGGTGTTCGATCGCGAGCATCTTGCCCGTCTTGCCCATGCCGGCTTGCACTTCGTCGTCAACGAACGGGATGCCGTAGCGCTCGGCGACGTCGCGAAGTATGCGGATAAACTCCGGTGGCGGCACGATATAGCCGCCTTCGCCTTGGATCGGTTCGACGAACAGCGCCGAGACCTCATCCGGCGGAATGAGCTGTTTGAAATACAGCTCTTCAAGAATCCGCGCACACCAGATATCGCAACTCGGATACGACATCTTGTACGGGCAGCGATAGCACGACGCGTACGGGAGATGGTGAACATCCGGAATGTTCGAGGTGAAGCGGGCGCGCTGCGCGATCTTACTGGCAGTCATGGCATTCGCGCCCATGGTGCGTCCGTGGAACGCGCCGAGGAATGCGATGAGGCGTTTGCGCGTCGGGTTATTGTATCGAGTGGCTTTGATGGCTGCCTCGTTGGCCTCGGTGCCGCTGTTGCAGAAGAAGACCTTCTTGCCCTTGATGCCCGGCACGAGCTTCGCGAGGCGCTCGGCGACGTCGGCCTGCAGGGGTGAATAGAAGTCCGGGCTATTGATGAAGAGCCAGCGCTCGGCTTGCTCGGCTATAGCGCGTACCACGACTGGATGCGCATGCCCCGTGGCCGTAACCATGCCGCTCGTGAAGTCTAAGAAGACGTTCCCGTCGACGTCTTCCACCATCAGGCCCTTGGCTTGCTTGACGACGATCGGCGCGGTTTTCGTCCCTGTCGTCAGCGCCGCGCGCTCGCGGGCGACGATAGACTTCCCCTTAGGTCCGGGCAGTTCGTAGGTGGGAATCGCTGACGATGTTTCCAGCATATGTCCGGCTTCGACGGCGCGGAAAGCGACACATCTTCGCGGAAAGCGCAGGTCGTGCAGGCATGTGCCGTCGGTTTTGACTTCGACCACACGCTTGGTTTCGATAACAAGCTTGAAGTTGCGGCGTTTGTCGAAACCGCGCAACGGCTTGCACGTGCGTCGCAGCTGCCGTTCGATGCCGAACGATCGACGATTGCCATCACCCGCGAGATTGGCAACTATCGCAACGGTCAATGCACGCTCGATCAAGCGATCGCCCTTGCATTTGACGATGCGTTAGGAGAAGGCACAGGACAGACACAGGTTATCGACGACTTTCGAGCGCTCGCCGTAGAGCTCGCGCCTCGCTACGTACGCGGGGTGCCTGGCGTCGGCGAGTTGTTGTCGTCGCTCGATGACGCATTGCTCCCCTACGCGATCCTCACGAACGGCTGGAATCCGTTGCAACAACGGAAGGCGGATTGCATAGACTTTCGCAGGCCGGTCTTTGTCAGCGACGACATCGGTGTGCGCAAACCCAACGTTCACGCATTCAATGTGTTGCGCGACTATTTCGAGCTTCCCGCGGACTGCATCTGGTATGTTGGCGATGATCCTAGGGTCGACGTGCTCGGATCGCTCGGTGCCGGCATGCGCGCGATCTGGTGCGACTTTGACGGACATCTTTTTCCCACCGACATCCCCGCACCGACGGCCATCGTCAGAGACCTCACAGACGTCATGCGTGTGATCGCTGTATGATGTCCGCCGACAAGCGGCTGGAGACCGCGCGGCACGCGGCCCGTGAAGCCGGGGCGCTGCTGCGTGCCAAAGTGGGCACGCATATGGGCGTTCGATCTAAAGACGTGCGATCGAACCTCGTCACCGAAGCTGACACGCAAAGCGAAGCGCTCATCCGCAACATCATCGCAAGTGCATTCCCATCGGACGTCGTGCTCGGAGAAGAGGCGGGCGCTTCCGTCGGGGATACGCGACACCGGTGGATCGTGGACCCGCTCGATGGCACGACGAACTATGCACACGGGTACCGCTGTTTTTGCGTGTCGATCGCCTTCGAGCGTGACGGCGCGGTCGAGTTCGGCGTCGTGTACGATCCCATGGCTGACGAACTCTACGAGGCGCGTCGAGGTGCCGGCGCGACGTGTAACGGCGTGAAGCTGCAGGTCTCTCATCGCGACGACTTGCGCGACGCGCTGCTCGTCACCGGATTTCCGCCTTACAAATCGCTGGGACCGCGTAGCAATTTGGGACCGTTTTCCGATTTCATGTCGCGCGCGCAGGCGATCCGGCGTGATGGGTCGGCGGCACTGGATCTGTGCGCTGTCGCGTCCGGGCGCTTCGACGGATTTTGGGAACCTGGGCTTCACGCATGGGACGTCGCCGCTGGAATATTGATCGTCGAGGAAGCGAGGGGACGCACAAGCGATTACATGGGCCAGCCCGCAACGCTTGATGCAGGCCAGCTGATCGCAAGCAACGGGAAGATCCACGAGGCGATGGTCGAGACGCTGCGCCCCTATGCCGGCTCATGATAGGGCGGGTTGGTTGCGTCGTTCTCGCTGCTGGAGAAAGCCGGCGTTTTGATGGCGGCCAGCATAAGCTGCTCGCGCGTTTGGGCGATAGGCCGCTGCTGCAGCACGCCATCGATGCCGCGGCGAGATCGCACGCGATGAGCTGTACGCTCGTGGTCGGAGCACATGCGCAACGCCTGCTCGACGCCGTCGACCCGCGGCGTTGCGCGGTCGTCCGCAATGCCTCGTGGCGAGAGGGCATCGCCAGCTCACTGCGTGCCGGACTGGCCGATCATCTCGACGATGAGGCGTGCATGTTCATGGTGGCTGACCAGCCGTTCATCCGAGCGGCAGATCTCGATCGGCTCATCGCAGTGCATCGCGCCGACCGCGAGGCGATCGTCGCATTGCAAGCAGGCACCGTTTGGGGCACGCCTTTGTTGTTGCCTCGGCGCTTCTTCACCGCGGTAGGGCGGTTACGTGGCGACGCCGGCGCCAAACGCATCGCTCAGAAGCCAGGCGTTCGGCGACGCTTGATCAGCGCGCTGTCGCCGTTCGCGTTCGCGGACGTCGATACTCGTGCAGACTTCGCGCGCTTAAGTCAGATGGAACCGCGAACGTAAAAGGTAGCAAACTCGCCGGTCTCGGACTCGACAATCTCCTCTACGCTTTCGACAAACGCACCATCGGGGCCATGACGCGACCACTCTCGTAGCACCGTGAGTGTATGTGGGTCGCCCTCGGCGACGAGCTCGACGCTGTCATCGATGCGATTGCGCACGTATCCGGTAAGCGCCAGCGATCGTGCGAGATCCCGTGCGCTTACCCGGAAGAACACGCCCTGGACCCTGCCACGAATGATGAGATGTATTCGGCTCATATCTGCTATCGGGTCATGAACAACAACGCGCTGGCGGAGGGGGTGAGATTCGAACTCACGAGGGACTCGCGCCCCTAACGGTTTTCAAGACCGTCGCATTCAACCGCTCTGCCACCCCTCCATGCCGACACTAGGTCACGCCACAGATCCCAGCATTCGACGGTTTTTGGCCCGCCGGAGCTGCGCCTGCTGGGCCGCAACGTGCATCCGTAAGCTGCCTAGGAGAACAAGATCCGCGAAGTGAGCCGGTCTTGCACCTGCGAAAGCCGCGCGGCGAGATCCGCGTGTCCAGCAGTGTCCAGCTGCGCAAGCGCCGATTCGATCCATTTACGCCCTTCTGCTTCAACGCCGCCGTGCCACCAAAGCGTTTCGAGGTCGGCGGCAAGCGTTGCGCCCAAAACGACATCCTTGCTCTCGCCCAGCGACCATTCCAATACGGCACGGAAATGCTGCAGCTCGCGAGCGATGCGCAGGAGCCACTCACCGATGGACATCGTGGACGACCCGCGTTCGAGGGCAGCTGCAAAAGCGGCGTAATGGCCTGCGTACCGTTTCTTGTAGAGCGCTTCGTGCCCGCTCGCCTGGAGCTTGCGACGAGCATACTCGCGCGTGGACTCGAGCAACGAGTAGCGTAGCTCATCTTGTTCTGGTTCAACCACGACAAGCGACTTGTCGGCTAAGGAACAGACGAGATCGGTAACGTCGTGCTGCTCAATCGCAACGTCCGCACACACATCCCTGGCAGCACCAAGCGCAAAAGCGCCCGCGAACACCGCAAGCCGACCAAACACTCGCCGCTCTTGCTCGTGCAACAGATCATAGCTCCAGTCGATGAGCGCGGCCAGGGTCTGCTGGCGCGGCAGCGCACTACGGTTGCCGCCGGTGAGGATCCTGAAGCGCTCATCCAAATGCTCCGCTAACCCATTCACGCTCATCGACCGCAATCGAGCTGCCGCAAGTTCCAGTGCAAGGGGTATGCCATCCAAACGACGGCAGATGGCGGCAACGATAGGAGCGTTGTCGTGGCCCAATCGGAAGTTGCGGTCCGACATCGCAGCCCGGTCGACGAACAATGCGACGGCTCCGAATTTCAGGGCCGCATCCGGATCGCGATCTTCCGGTGGAACGGGCACCGCAAGCGATGGGAGCCGAAATACCAGCTCACCGATCAGACCGAGCGCTTGACGCGACGTCACAAGCACGCGTACAGCCTCGCAGCGATGGTTTATCGCATCAGCAAGACGCGCGACCGGGTCCAGCATGTGTTCGCAATTATCGAGGATCAACAACAACTGCTTGTGACGCAGCCACGCGACGATCGCTTCGTCATTGAGCAAACCCTGTGATTGATCGACGCTGAGCGCTTGGGCGACCACGCTCACGACCGAGTGTTGCTCGTTGATGGCCGAGAGGTCAGCAAGCCACACGCCGTCGCTAAAATGCTCGAGCAGCTCGGCGCCCGCTTGGATCGCGAGCCGCGTCTTGCCGACGCCACCGGCGCCGAAGACAGTCAGCAGACGATGCTCCTCGAGGCGCCGTTTGACTTCTTGTATGTCGTCTTCGCGGCCATGAAAGGTCGTGACCTGGAGCGGCAGGTTGTTGGGGAATGATGCGACCGAGCGTAACGGAGGATGTGCAGGCGCGGTGGCGCCGGACGCCGCCTGCCACACACGTTCTGGCTTGCTGAGATCTTTGAGCTGATGCGAGCCAAGGTCTGTGAACGCAGTCTGGTCCGGCGCGTCATCTTTGACGAGCTCGTAGGCCGCGTTTGAGAGCAGTATTTGGCCGCCGTGGCCGATCGACATCAAGCGCGCCACCCGGTTCAGCGCGGGTCCGAAGTAATCGTCATCGCGCTCCTGTGCGGCGCCGGCATGAATGCCGATACGCACGGCTAGCCCGCCTACAGCGCTGAAGTCTTCAGCGCCAAGCGCCGCTTGGATAGATAGCGCGGCGCTCAATGCCTCGCGCGTACTTCTAAAAGAGCAGCAAAACGCGTCGCCGACCGTTTTGAACACACTGCCATTGTGGCGCTCCACTGCGGCGCGTACCAGCGCTTCGTGGCGCTCCACCGCTGCCTGCATCGCTTGGGGCGCTGTCTCCCAGCGCTGGGTGCTGCCCTCGATATCGGAGAACAAAAAAGCCACGGTGCCAGACGGCAGGAGCTGGCGCTGCGTCGGCCCGGTTCCGGGAGCACCCATCCCGACGGGTTCGAGGAAGACCGCACAAGACCTCGCCTACCAGGCGCGCTTGTCAGCGCGTGCGTCGCGCGCTAATATGGTATAGCTGCGACGCGCAGGTGTGCACTGTACTAAAAGGAGAGTTCCGATGCCGCGCTACCTCATCGAGCGAACATTCAAAGATGGGCTCAACATACCGACCACCAACCAAGGAGCTGACTCGTGCCGCACCGTGGTAAAAACCAATGGTGATCTCGGCGTGACGTGGGTGCACTCATACGTCTCGAAGGATCATAAAAAGACGTATTGCATCTATGATGGACCGAATGAGGATGCGGTCAGGCAAGCTGGGCAGCGCAACGGGCTTCCTGTCGACAGCGTGGTCGAGATCAGCGTACTCGATCCATATTTCTATCATTAGATTCGGTCCCCAGCAAGTTCTCAGCGGCACATGGTACTCTCTAGGCGTATGAAGCATCTTGCCTCGGTGTTTCTCGCGGCCGCGCTCGTGGCCACAGCCTGTATCGCTCGCGCAGACGATACGAGCTCGACAGGGCAACCGAATGCTGCCGCCATAACCGTCATGCAGCAGACTCACGCGAAGATGGAGCAACTGCATGCACAGGCGCGACTGTCCATGCTGAACGCATTGACGCCGGCGCACCGAACGTTGCTCGCCACCATCGTTGGCCAGTTGACAATCGCTGCATCGCCGGATACTAGCGCAGCAGCGAGGCAGCTCGACGCGAGCTTGAGTCCGGCCGAATCAAGAGCGGTGCTCAGCATCTCTGCGTCGTTTGAGCAGCAGGCAAGGCAGCTGATGCAGTCTGCGCGCCAGCAGCTCGAAGCCTCAGGCGTCGGACCACCCGGCGGCGGCATGCGCGGCATGGGCGGTGAGGGCATGCACGCCATGCATAGTATGCCCGAGCCAAACGATGCAGGCACGGTGCTCCTCGGTATGGCGGCACGAGCGCTTGCACCGCCCCATGCTTGGGGGCCGGCAATGCCAGAGATGCGGTAACCCACAGAGGCTTGAGGCGCTCAAGTCCGAGCAAGCGAACATACGCTCCCAGGAATATGCACGGCGACGCACAACGGGCAGCTTCCCACGAGGAAAGGGCCCGTTGTGAACGTCTGCGTCATCTGTGGGCGTGTCAGCGCCGATGCATATCCTATTGACGGACATCTCGTCTGCGAACGTTGCCTGGCGCAAGGTCGCCTTTGCGAAATGCCGGATTACGCTTCGATGGAGTTGCACGAGCTCGATCCAGTGACGGCCGGTGCCACCATCTCGTCGTGGTGGAATCGTGACATTCCAGTTCATATAGCGCGCTAGGCTTCACACGTGGACGCCGCAGCGCTCAAGTCCGCGCAAGCAGAACTCAAGGATCGCTATCGCGCTGACCCTGCGTCTGCGGTGATCACGCTGCGCGCACGGGGTTCTGTAGATGAACCGGCCGGCGTCGCGTGCAGCGTCGAAACTGGACGCGCCCTCGTGCATGCCGGCTTGCACCCTGCGACCGGTGGGGACGGCACGCTCGTATGCTCTGGCGACATGCTGCTTCAGGCACTCGTTGCCTGCGCCGGCGTCACGCTGCGGGCGGTCGCTACGAGTACCGCTATTGCAGTGCGCGGCGGAACGGTCAGCGCGGAAGGGGAACTCGACGTGCGCGGCACGCTTGGCGTTGACAAAGAAGCGTGCGTTGGTTTTCGTGCGATCCGCTTGCGGTTCGATCTCGATACCGATACGGACCAAGCAGGGCTTGCGACGCTGCAGAAATTGACCGAGCGTTATTGCGTCGTGTATCAGACGATCCACGCTGGAACGTCTGTTGCCGTTTCGTTCAACAAGGCCTGACGCAGCAGCAAATCCTCATCAAACTCTCAGGCGAGCGATGCTGCGGTGGTGGCATCCATCACAGCCTGTGGGTGAGCTAACGCCGATGATACGAACATGCCAGGGACATGCCGAACGCGCAGGCGCGCGTTCACCCTCATCGAGCTCGTCATCGTCGTGGCGATCATCGCAATTCTCGCGGCGATTTTGATCCCCAACTTCTTGCATGCACGGGCGGATGCCGCGTCGGCCTCGTGCGAGGCCAATCTCAAACAGATCGCGACGGCGCTCCAGGAATACGCGGTGGATAATGGAGGGCAGTATCCTTCGTCGAGCGCGCCAGTCGACGTTACCCTGTTTGGGGGGCCTGGCAGTCCGTATTTGAGCTCGGTACCAAGCGACCCGGCTGGCGGCTCCTACTACTACGTCACACCTGCCAACGGTGTATGCGGCAGTGGCGACAGCTTTAAGCTGCGTGACGGCGACAATCACGACACGACCACGCTGACGCAGTTGCCTAGTTACACGCCGGGTATCACCGGCATCCGTTGGTGTTCTGGCTCTGGACTCCACGCCTGCGTGTGCTAAGATGCACCGTCGCGCGTTGACGCGCGTCTATGCATCAGTAGTCTAGTGCTACATTTGCCCCTGAAACAAGAGGCACGGGACGCCTTCGCACCAAAATGACCAAACCTTCGGCTCGACGGAAAAGGCGTGGGTGACGCTTGAGCGTCCGCGTCTGCTCTCTGCGCGGAGGTGAGTCAGCGTGTCAGACGAGGCCAAGGCCTACCAGGATCCGGGAACTCCGGAAGAGGTCAGTCGTCGTGCGTTTCTCGCACGTGCGACAATCTTCGGCGGCACGGCCGTCGCACTCACGCTAGCCATCCCGCTCGTCGGCTCGCTCGTGCCTAAAGCCCAACTCGTCGACGCAAACAAAGGGTTTTCCCCGCTCAACAAAGATGAATTCGCCCAACTCGAGCAATCCATCGACAAACCGGTCAAGATCTTCTTCAATAAAGCGGTCGTCAACGGATACTTGCGCGAGGCGACGGATTATTACGTCTGGGGCATCAAGCTGACCGATGCCGAGTTAGCTGACATGCGCAAGGAGCGCGCCGACCTGTTCAACCCCAAGCCGGGCAGCGCGATCGATTACCCCGTGGGCAATTTGAACTTCGTGATGTTCAGCTCGCTCTGCCCGCATCTCAATTGCAAGTACGATTGGGATAGCGGACTGGGCGCGTTCCTGTGCCCGTGCCACGGTTCGCAGTTCAACAAGATCGGCGTGCACATGAAAGATGCCAGGGGCAAATACATCGGGCCGGCGCCGCGTGGTCTGGATCCGCTGCCCTTCAATCAGGAGGGTGGAACCGCGCAAGTCGAATGGATCAAATTCGCCGCCAACACACCTGACATCGTCCGGATGTCGTACTGGTAGGAGAGCGCCAGCATGATCGACTGGGTTGAGAGCCGCACTGGTCTCGTCTCCGCCCTAAAGGACTTCCTCACCGAAGACGTTCCCGGCGGTGCGAGTTACTGGTATGTCTTCGGCAGCGCGACCCTAATCGTGCTGACAGTGCAGATCGTCACCGGCATCATCCTGTGCTTCTATTATTCGCCGTCCTCGTGGACCGCGTGGGAGTCGACACAGTTCATCTACCGCGATGTGTGGGGCGGTTCGTTCCTCATCAGTCTGCATTATTGGGGCGCGTCGGCCATGATCATCCTCATGTCCATGCATCTGCTCCAAGTGTTAGTGTTCGGCTCTTACAAAAAGCCTCGCGAGCTGCAATGGGTCGTCGGCGTGCTACTGTTCTTCATCGTGCTCTCGATGGGTCTGACCGGGTATCTCTTGCCGTGGGACCTCAACGCCTACTTCGCAACGCAGGTGGCGATCAACATCGCAGCCAGCGTTCCCATCATCGGCCCCTTCATCTATCATTTCCTCAGCGACGGCTCGACGCTCGGCACGCTGACGCTCGGCCGATTCTTCGGCTTGCATGTGTGGGCGACGCCGGCAGCGATAATAGGGCTCGTTGGCCTGCATCTGTTCATCTTCCGGCACAACAGCTCGGCCGGCCCTCCGGTGGACGAACCCGCGGTAAAATTTGGCCGGTTCTATCCTAACCAGATCTTCATGGACACAGTCGCTTCCGTGCTGGCATTTGCGATCATCGTGGTCCTGGCGTTTGTCATGCCGGCGCCACTCTTGGCCAAGGCCGACCCCAACAACGCGCAGTTCATCCCGGCGCCCGCGTGGTATTTCTACGCGCTCTATGGGCTCTTGCGGATGTTCCCGCAGAACCTATCGCTCGTGCCGACCGTTATTCTGCCTGGCCTCTTCACCATGGTATTGTTGCTCTTGCCATGGCTTGACCGCAATCCGCACCGCGCACTCGCGCGTCGCCCGTTCACGATTCCCTTTGCCATTCTGTCGGTCGCCTTGCTCATCGGCATCACGGTCTACTCGGCCAAGATTATCGGCGATGAAATCGCAAAGAGTCCTGTCGGCCAGACGCCGGTGGAAGGCTATGGCGCCCCCCCGTCGCAGGCAACCGTGCCGACAATCGCCTTGACCTACCCACAAGCTGCGGCTGCGGCCGCTCCTGTCGGCGCGAATGTGTTCGCGCAGAATTGCGCGAGCTGCCATGGAGCTGAAGGGAAAGGCACACCGGGCTCGTTCCCGCCACTTGCCGGCAACCCGTTTGTGACTGGTGACCCGAACAAGGTGACCGCTGCGGTCCTGCACGGTATGAAGGGACCCATCGTCGTGAATGGCGTGAGTTTCAGCGGCGCGATTCCGATGCCGGCCTGGAGTTCAAAACTGAGCCCTGCTGAGGTCGCCGCAGTCGTGACGTACATCCGCAGCGCGTGGGGGAATCACGCGTCAGCGGTCACACCAGAGCAGGTTAAAGCGATCTCCAAGTAGCGTACCCGCAGGTGAGCGGCAACCTCCTGGGGAGGCGCCGCCGATAGTGTTCGTGGAAAATCGACCTATCATGAGCGCTGACACCGCGGCCCCGAGTCTCACCCCGGCCGAGTTAGTCATCATCGGGGCGGGCATCACGGGCGCCGCAATCGCCTATGAATGCGCGTGTTACGGAGTCGAGGCGCTTGTGCTCGAGCGCGCCCACGGTCCGGCCGCCGGCATGAGCGGGGCCAGTGCCGGCATCCTGCGCAGCGGTTTTGATGCGCCGCCGCTAACGTTTGCGACATCGATGATACTCGCGGGGGCAAGCCGCTGGCCGTCGATCTTCGAAGAGCTGAGCATCCCAGCCAAGGTTTGTGGCTCGGTGTTGATTGCGCACGATAGCTCGCAGCTGAGCCGGCTCGCCGAGGTCACACAACGCGCGGCAGCGCATGGCGTGAAGGTGCGTGCGTACGATCGCGGACAGATCCGCAACCTGGAGCCCCAAGCCAAGGCAGTTGGTGGCCTGCTGGTGCCCTCAGAAGCGGTCACCGATCCGTATGAGATGGTTAGCCGTCTTCTTTCGACGGGAGCGGAATTGCGTTACGGGTCGGCGGTCTCTGCAGTCGAAGCGTCCGACGATGGCGCGATCGTGCACTGCTCGACCGGCGATGTCCAAGCGCGCTTTGTCATCAACTGTGCCGGCCTGTCGTCGGACGAAATTGCTGGAGATGGCGCATTTTCGATCGAGGCAGACCGCGGCGACTTCGCTGTCTATCCGGGCGAGGCGGCGATTTTAACCGACCACATCATCGAAGCCGTTACCGCCGACAGCGCGAGCGCTACCATTTTCCCAACTATCTACGGCCGCTTAAGCGCATACGTGAGCACGCGACTGTCGAGCAAGGCTGACGTAGGCGGTGCGCCACCGTCCATCGGGGAGCTCCAATCCAAAGCTGCGCGCATTGTGCCGAAGCTCGCGGGGTTCACGCCCGAGGATTCATGGGTGGGTGTGGACGCCGTCAGCAAGGACCGTGGGATGATCGCCGAGTGGTCCAAGCGCGTTCCCAAGATGTACAATGTCGCCGGTATCGGGCGCGCCGGTCTCACCGCGGCGCTCGGCATGTCGGTGTACGTGCTGGACCGCTGCCGCGAGCGCGGTCTTGGCGTGAAGGCCCGCAGCGCGCGTCGTGCCCGCCCCCAAGAGGCGGCCTTTCCATGGTGGCAGCGCCGCAAACGCTGATACCGCCGCACGCAGGCGTAAGCCCACAAGCCGCCAGCCGCCTTTGAGGAATGGCCGCTCGAAGAGATGCGTCGCGAGTGCCGCGGCGATAAGGCTGAGCAGCATCGGCAAGATCAGATCCCAAGCGACTGGCAGATGGAGCACGTCACGGATGAATGGTGAGACGTGTGTCTGGTACCACACGATGACTTCTAGGTGCCAGAGATACAGATTGTATGAGATCGCGGCCAGGTAGACCAAGGCCGGCTGGGCCACCAGACGCTGCCACCCAGGAAGAGCGATCGTCGAGCCGACGCCGCAGATCAAGAAGAGCAAAGCGAACAGCGGCCTGTGCGCATTCACCCACTGGTACTGACCAGGGTCGCCGGCTGCTGCGGCCACGGCTGCAAGCCGCTGCACGAGCAGTACCATCACAATCACCGCCGCGACCGCCATGGACGTTGCCACAAGACGCGATCGAGCTCCAAGCGGCAACCGGCGCGCGTAGGCGATAGCGTATGCAGCGAGCATGCCGCTGCCAAAGACATCGATCACGCCGGGCAGCTGGCTGATCGGGTAGAGCATCGTGTCGGCGCCGAGGTGCGCGACCAGCAATCGATAGCCGTTGGCCAACACGCACAAGCCAGCGAACATGAGGAGGGGTTGGCGCCGAAACGCCCAGCACACGAGCGGAAAGAGCAGATAGAATTGCACCTCGATGCCAAGCGTCCAAAACGGCCCGCTGATGCTTCCGAAGGTGTCAAACCAGAGCGGATGCAGGAAGGTAGCGTGCGCAGCCAGATGCGCGACCCACGAGGTAGTCGAGTCGAACCAAGACCTGTGCGCAATCGCGAAGACTGCGAGCGCTATAGCATACGAAGGCAGAATTTTTTCGGCGCGGCGCACGGCGAAGTCTGCGATTGTCGGCAGGGGCTTGCCCTCGAATAGGTGGCGAGCATAGGGATAGAACAGGCAGAAGCCGCTCACGAAAAAGAAAAGGTCGACGCCCATGAACCCGGCTTGCGCCAGGGGTTGCAGGTCGACCGTATAAGGGCCGATGCTAACGCTGGAAGGGATCTTCGAGACCAGCCACGCGTGGTACCAGACGACGCCGGCGATAGCAATGCCACGCAAACCATCCAACACGGCCACGTGCGATACGCCGGGTCGCTCTTCGTGCGAGCGCGCCATGATGCATAGGCACGTACCCAGCCCGCTTGGTACTCACGACAAGCGGCCCGTCCCTCGGACGCCTGCAGCCCTGTTAAGGTCTCGTTCGCTCGGCCGAGCTTGCGACCGTTCCCGCGTCCTGGAGAAGGATCTGCTGGAGCGAACGATACCAGACGGCCGCGATGCGGTCATAGCCGTCGCTGCCGCTTGGGTGGATACCGTCCGGAAAGTACACGCTGCTGCGCGGCACGGCGCGGTCCATGCCTGGCGCCAGGAAGATCGAGCGGCCGAAGGAGCGGTACTTGCTGACGAGTGCGATGATGCCGTCACTCGGGTCGTTATCGAACGAGAACACCGAGCGCTCGTCGATCTTAGGACTATCGACCACGCCTGCGACGATCACCGTGACGCGCGGGTCGAGCGTGAAGATCTGATCGAGGACGAGATCCATGCTGTGCTTGATGTTCGCCAGCGAGTAGCCACTATATCCGCCTTCATGACGAAGGAGGTCGTTCGTTCCTGCCATCAGCAAAATGATGTCCGGGTGATATCCGAGCATGGCATCGTGGATGATGGGTCCATAGAGTTCGCCCGCCGGGCGCGATGGGTACGAACGCAACACATAACCCGGCCAGCCTTCGTGTTGCGGGTAGGCGAGTTGACCTGAGTAATCTGTGCGGCTCCCGACCATCGCAAAGCGGTAACCGTGGCTCGCAAGGAGCTGCGCCAGCTCAGCCCGATAGCCTGCGTGGGCATCAGGTCCACCGCCCGCCATGATGCCTGCAGTGATTGAATCGCCAAGCTCCATGATACGCACTGGCCGTACCACAGGCACCGGCGACGCCGGCGCAAGCGCAGTCGTGGGACTAGCGACGACTGCTCGTGCGGGGCCCGCAAGCGATGTGGCGATGATGATCGCCATCATGGCGACCCACCTGAGGAAGAGAGATCCAATCGAAGACACGCGTTTGTTTTCCGCCGGTATGTACCGGCGCTCCAGGCGAGTGCGCGCGAGCGCAAGTGCTCCTTTTCAGTCTCTTGCATCGGCGCAAAGGGCTCATGTCTTGAGACCAGGCAAGCGCCGTCGCGCTTTTGCTCGAGCAATCGCCTCCTACATACTATAACGTGTGGGGGAGCTTCGGCGGTTCAGACGGATGCGTGGTACGTCG